>JGI24729J20445_1000011_pt1 | contig 173344 bp, 177 predicted proteins | sample EPASupsiteSAE323_FD_20445 | JGI IMG/M metagenome (IMG submission 20445) | reverse complement strand
CATCTGGTTCCACTTTTCCGAGACCATCTAAAATCCACTGGTACATTATGCCGCACATGCCGATGACGCCATAATTTGAAATCATGGAGCGGCCCGCCGTATCCACGGGGAAAGTCACGGTTACTGGATCTAGCCCCGTGCTTATGTGCGTCTCTTCGTTACTGCCAGCGGCCGCGAGTTGGAACTCCGCGTCTGTGAGCAGAGTCTTCTTCGCTGCCCCGGCATAATCGACAAATGTCATCCAATCAATCGTATCCTTGATTGTTGCACCGAAAACCGATGTGAGGGTGGTACCAACGCCGTTGAAGAGGTAGATGTCTACCCAAAGAGCGGGCCTGCCGTCCGAGGGCGTCAGGCTGATCTTCGCCATGCCTTCTGGAGAGCACCGTGGCCCATCGTTGAGATCCCAAATCGAATTGAAATGCAACGCACCTTGATCGAAGTCCTTGTACGGATGGCCTACCGGGAGGTTGACACAAGCGCCTGGCATGCAATGAAGCCCGCCTATTTTTCGTGAGCTGTCGGCATCATAACCAGAGGGCCATGTAGAGGCCCCGGACATTATGATTTCGGGGATTTTCCCGTATCCTGGCTGACACATGTAGAAATAGACGTCCTTGCCAGCCCTAACAGTAAGATCTGAGTAATCAGTACCTACAACCGTATCCCAGACGGAATCTGTGTCAAAATCTATTAGCTGCTGAGTCCTGAGTCTATACGTGTCTCCGCCTATTTCGACAGTGATATATTCGGGGCTTTTTAGTGTCCTCCGATGTGATATCGAATCGATGTCATAGATCATCCAATTCCAATCTTTTCTTGTGTAGTGATTGGGATTATCCTTGGCAAAATCCTTGGATGTGTACGGCTTTGTACCAGCGGGCATTATGTCCACCACTCAAGAAGAACAATATTCCCAACAGCATCGGCTCCGCCCGCTACATATATCGTTTTAGATGTCAGGTTCAGGGACTCTTTTGAATAGACTGCTCCACCGACGAGTATCTGGAAGGGCAATGTCAGGGAGTTCACTTTCCCAGTAGCGAAGGCGTACCTGATATCAGCGCCTGCTGTTAGCTTATCGGCTGCTACTGTTTGAAAACAGAAGGCTTTGCAGTTTGCAGGAAGTGCCTTGCTGTACTCGGTATTTGCGGCAACAATGGTTATGCTGTCCATTGCAGGAGTTGTAGCGGGTGGCTGCTGGTTTGCTGAGGTGGATGCACCTGTGGGCAAAGGCAGGGTGGTTGGTGCTGTTCTATCACTATATGTCGTGATTGTCATTTCCTATTGGCCTCCAGAATTCATTTCGTGGTCGATAGTATATGTCGCGGGAGTTGACGCCACCGTGGACTTCACGCTCAATACGAGCGAAGCATAGGGCTTTGTAATCTCAATCACATAAGTGTCGAGGGCCACCAAGGCGACATCGATCAGGATATTGTTCGCGAGGCCACCCGCATGTGCATAACCATCCAGCTTGAACGTGAGTCCTCTGGTCGCATGCGTATTCTTCAATATAATCATTTTTTGTGAGTATCCGAGGCAGGGAAGTGTCAGGGCAACAGCGTATGCGTCGGCAGTAGTTCCGGTCGTTGTATTGGATACTCCTGGTGTTGGATTCAATTGGTATGTCATTTAAAATTTCTCCAAAAATTTATTCAAAATTCATTCATGCGGCCACGATAGCCGCCTCATAAGTAGTATGATTTCCTGCAGATGTGCTTGCGACCTTTAGAGCAATTAGAGTCACAGCATCCCTTGTGCGCATCATGAATACATCTGAGGGAGTGACCGTTCCTGTAATTGTATTGTAGAGTAAGTCTGCAGCATAAAATTGAATCGTGTAGGATAGAGTGTTGGTGTCGCCTGTATTTTCTACAACAACAGTCTGAACTGTACTCTCATGGGTGTCACTTGCAATAACTGTTGTTGAAGTGTTTGTTGTTGTGCCTGTAACATTGGCTGGATCGTCGGAGGTGGGTGCGAGCATTGCCGAATAATATGTATCGCTGTCAGTGAAGCCAGCTTCAATTATGGCAGCATATTGCCCTTGCGTAATGATGTTGCGTCGGTACGCATCATAAACTCTCATTTGGATCGACTCCTAAAATGAAAAAAAAAACAGACGACATTCAATTGTCGCCTAAGCTGATTTTTGGAAGAGCAATACAAAGTAGAGTTTTCCAGCGGACCTTGTACCCGCAACATCATCCGCAGTGTATGCGTAAATGTGTTCAGTGGAAAGAACATCTACACCAGCAGCTACAGGAACAATGCCAAGAACAGCACCTAAACGATTGGTTCCAACAGTATCTGCTAGAGTTATTGTGAGAGGGTCGCATATAGGAGCAGCACCTGCAGCCGCTTTATGTAGTGCAATTGCAGTTGTTGCGTCACCATTAGCTTGAACTTCTGAAACAGTAGCCCATCCGCCCAATAGAGTGCCCTTAGTCCCTAATGCTCCTAAATCGACATCAATTACGTTAGACGCGCCGAAGTCCATCTCGCCTTTAACAAAGAATATTGAACCGGTATCATCCGCGGTCATGGCGGCAATTCCAATTGTATTGACGCTCAGAACGCCTGCTGTCGCGGTTAAACCAGACCCAGCCATAGCAGTTGCAACGTCAGATGCTAAGTCTTTTTTCGGTACGCCTGCCGCAGTCACATACATTAAACTATCTGTACCGATAGTTATCGCGTTATCTGCGGGCGCGACTGTCAGGACACCTGCTGCAGCAGTTAGAGCTGTGTCTGCTTGAGCACCGGCAATTGCTGTAACGACGTCCGAAGCCAGATCTTTTTTAGTCAATCCAGCTGCTGTCGCATACACTAAACTATCCGTGCCAATGGTTATGGCATTGTCTGCAGGTGCAACCGTTAGAACTCCAGATGCGGCTGTTAATGCGGTGCTAGCCTGCGTTCCTGCGATGGCTGTAACAACATCTGATGCGAGGTCTTTTTTAGTTACGCCAGCAGCAGTTGCATAAATTAAGCTATCCGCACCGATAGTAATCGCGTTGTCGCTTGGAGCGACTGCCAAGACTCCACTGGTTGCAGTCAGAGCGGATGTTGCTTGTGTACCTGCTATAGCAGTTATAGCATCGGCGAAAGCTTCTCGCTTGAATTTGTGCGAATCACTATGATCATTAAAGATAATGTCGTCGTTTGCAACATCAATAACAGCTTCGGTTGCGCTGTTAAATATAGCAGTGTTAAGGTCTGTGGCGGCAACTGTACCGTCCAAAATTTCGGTTGTTGTGACGGCACTCGTTGCAATATCACTAGCGTTTAGTGTCTTGCCTGCCACCTTGCCAAATTTATTAGTAGCTCCCATAAATTAATTCCTCCAATAAAATTTAGTAAATTTTAATCTAAATTGTGAATATAAAAATAATGGCCCACTTCCTTTACGCAACACTTAAAGTTACGCAAAGAAGTGAGCCTGTCTTGTGACTAACTCTAATTCAAGTTATGGCTATTTCAACGTACGCGTCAACTTCGTGCAGTTCGGGACAGAACCACTCGCTCATCTCGATCCACCAGTTGCCGCCCTTTTCTCTGTATGGCTCCTTAATATCAATTTCAGTTGAAACCACGAACTCGCCCGCGTTGGGCATATAAGGAACAACGTATACGAAGCCTGTAGGAACTTGGGGTGATTCGACCATCCAGCTCATGTCTTCGGGAGATTTGCCGAACAGTCCAGAGATCTGTTGGTAGAAGGGGTGTCTTTCAGAGTCGTTAGTTTTCAAATAGCTCAAGGACAGTCTATTTCCTAGCAAAAATGCCGGAGCAAACCGAACGTCCTGTAGAGTGGTTGCCAGTAGAACATCTTCGTAAATGTCACGGTTGTCGTCGTTGCCATCCCAAGCACCATTGTTGTTGTATGTGCCTGCGGAGGCTGCGATCTTACCGTTAGAGTTTGCGCGAGCAGCACCAACAATTCCGGTTATGCCGAGTGAAGTAGACCCATTAATTGCGAGGTTATCCTCCAATTCATGCATAGAAGCTAGACCAACGTCAATTTCCTTGTTCTTTTGGAGTGCGCCTTGAGGCTTTGCCAGATCTCTATCGTGAATTGTAAAGCCTGCAGCATTACACAGCATCTCGTGTTTAGATTGACGAGCCTTCATTGTGTACGGTTCGGGAACGCTACCCTTAGCAATAATTTGTGCAATAGTACCGGAAGCGTCGTACCTTGTTATGCTGTCGTAGTCCATTGTTTCTCCAATGGATCTATATGGAAAGATCTTGCGAGCGACCTGCAGATTCCTCCAGGTCTTCTCATAATCATTAATTTCAACAACCCAAGAAGTGACTACTTCTTCGGGTATGAACGAACCAAAATTCATATCGACCATATAATTTGTCTCCTATAAATTTAATAAAAAATTAGAAAAGGTGTTCAGATTAATTCGATTTCAATCGGAACGAGTTTGTACATTTTGATTGCATTTGCGTGCGTCGCGAGCGGAGGCTTCACGCATGTACATGTTACGGTTGAGGCTGCAGGGTCAACAATACGATTAACTTCGGCAGCTTCGTTACTATCAATAACAACGTAGTCTCCTCTGACCAGTCCCAAGGCCGTCAAAGTTGCAGCTAGTCCGAATGTAACAGTGGAGCCACTAATCGAGGCAATTGTTTGGTCATAGTCTGCGCTACCTGCGTCAGAAGTTTGTGTGACTCTTCCAACAGAATATGCAGTTCTAGTTGTGGGAGTGCTTTCGACAGATACCACACCTAGTGATTCTGTACCAGCTCCAAGAGTTGCCGGAAATCTGACAAAATCTCCACTATCAACAGTGTCTCCTCCGAGCAACCATGCGTTGACGACGCCTGTTGCAACGTAACTTACGTTCTTGCCTGCTGCAAAGAATCCATCGTATGGACGCTGTTCAACTTCAGATTCTACAGCAACCCCAAGATATTCGTAAGGAACATTCGTAACTTGGGCCTTCACAGTACCATCTGCAGATCTTGTAACGAACGCTCCAAACGGTACTTCACTTGCAGTCAGACCACGCTTTTGCATTCCGCTGTAAGAGGTCTTGACTCCCTTAAAAGTAATAGACATTTAATTTTATCTCCTAAAAGTTTATTCAAATTGTAATATAAATTAATAAAAATTAATCATTTGTTCAAAATTTAAACGATTTTGTGCTTTTCGCGCTGAGTTTTAACCAGTTGCGCGCGAGCTTCCGCTAGAGAAACTCCCGGAGTGAGGTGTGCAGAGCCTTGCAATCCAGCATTCTGCTTCACGTCTGCTCTGGACTCAATTTCAGGGTGAGCATTAAGATATGCGAAACCTTCGGACTTGAAGCCAGTCCAATGTTCATCAAGTTTGACACGTGCAGCAGCGTTTAATCGCATACCAAAGGCGGTTTTGTCTGCGTCTTCTTTTGCGGCGTTTTGCTTTTGTACGAATGACTCTCTTTCAGTCATTAGAGTGTTGACGTGACCAGCGAGAGTTTTAACTTCGGCTCCGAGCAACTCTATAGTTTCATTTAGCTTTACTACAGCGTCCGTATCGAGGACAGCTTCGAGTGTAATCGTCTCATTAGATGGGACGGAATTTTCCTTAACTTCTTCAGTCATTTCTTTATCAGCTTCCATAAGTTTTTTGCATTTTGCACTAGATTTATTCTTTTTACATACAGCAGTTTTATCAGTTTTACCTGCTTCAGAAGATTCTTCATCTTCTATCATGTCGTCTTCTGCATCAGCAGCGTTTTGTTTAGTATCAGTTAGAGTTGGGTCAATTTTATCAGACAATTTATCAACACCATTAGGTTCGTTGTATTCGTTACAATCAATAGAATGAATAGAATTTAATTTTATGCCGCACTCACTACACGCGCCCTTGCCTTTATCGAGTTCAGCGACGTGATAGAAGTGCCAGCGTTTGGAGGTCCCTTCGATTGCGTTATACTTTTGACCGTGGAATTCGCCATCAGATGGAACAGTGTCCGTTGTATATGCGATCGAGGCGTCAAACGAATCTGGCCCCTTGATACGTGCGATTTCCTCAGGCGTGAGATCTTTTTTGAAGTATCGTACCTTGCCTACAACGTCGCGCTTATCATCACGAGCTCGAACGTTCAAAATTTGTCCTATACGTTTATGCTTGTACGTGACGATTTCGTCAGGGCGAGTGTGTCCCTTCAAAACGGGCATTCCCGTTAGCCAATGTGCATCATCTTTAAAATTTTCGTACGGTTTGAATGTCGCAATTCCATCGTTGCCGGTGGTCACAGTTTCTTTCATTACGACAATCGGAACTTCGACAATGTCATTATCTTCATATAAAATATGACCACCCTTTGAGGCAGCATTATATTTTAATTCCATCGAAAACAGACCTTAAAATTATGCTTAAAATTATGTATGGCGTGATGCTTGTGCGTTGCGGCTATGTCTTAGTTTGTCTGCAAGTGCTTTGTTCAGGCCGCGTTCCATGCGGTCAGCTTCGCGCCCAAGCCTCGCTTTATCCTCGTCGCTTGTGCCTTCGCGAGATGCCATTGAGCGTTTTTCCTCAATTAATTTAGTTACCAAGTAACGTTTATGCTCTGAACCAATTGTGCCTTTGCCTAAATGAGATGGTTTGAGGCCACTCTTTAATGGCGTAAACGATCCGCCAGCACTTCCAGAATTCGAATCAGAACAGAATTGGCCGCCATCTGACCCTCCAGCAGGATTATGACAATGATTAACGTTTAATTTAATAAAAGGAATAATTTTAATCAATTGAAGGTCGAGTGCAATCCTAACTTTAGTATTACTGGATGGAATAAAAATCACCTGTACGATGAATAAATAGAATATCAATATAATTAGGAGGACGTAAAGTTTCAATGGGAGTTAGAGTAGAGCGTAAAGTATATATACAATTAATGCGTACTATGTTATTGCTAAGGCAACGTACAAACAAACAATGTACGGACTTTAGTGTGCGACCCCTCGCACAATGGATCCCTTCGAGCTTGATCCTACGAGCAAAGCAATGCGATGAATAGGATCTACATCCCCTCTGCGACGAGCCCACTTGGGCCAAAGTACGTTTAGAGTTCACGATGAACAGTTGCTACCATATGGAGCAGGCAATCAGACGGCTTGCTCCGCCTCCTCATCACTTTAATCGAATTAAAGTTTATGCTTCGTTTAATTGTTTGCGTCGTTTGCGGGTAGATTTTGGCTTCGTTTTAATCAAATCCTCACCAACAACAGGCACATCTAGTGTATCTCCTGTTGCTGTTACAACGATTGGAGTTGGTTCGTTCTGTGTTAGAGTTAATGTTTGCTCAATTGTTGAATATGTCCAACCTTGTGTTTTAGAAAAGTTCCATACCATGTAGTGTCTCCGTAATCTTTAGTATCAATAGTATGGAGTGTGACGTAAAGTTTATTTCTCGTCGCGGGGCTGGTCGTCACTGTAATTGAGCTTCATATTAGAGCGAGCGTTTTGGCGCGCTTCAGTTTTATCTTTTGTGGTTATAATGGAGCATCTGCAGTTGCCTGCCCAATTAGCTTTACCATTGCGCCTAACATATAACGTGTTGTTTTTCTCCATTTCTACACAATATACTATGTCATTATATTTAACACTATTTATGGAATAGTCGTACGATATTGTGCGTTCTTCGGGTAAAAATCCTAGCAAAATGCGATCAGTTGGAGCAACTTTTGATGCATCGATTAATTCGAAACCATTGCTATTTGCAACTAGCATCGAATGGTCTGGAGTTATTAAACAATCAATTGCACTTCCATTAAAGTGAATTAAGCAACCTTCGTACCAATATCTTACCTGATTTATTTGTTCTGATAACTCTACTTGGTTATTGGTTAAATTTAGAGTCCAAATTTTTTCGTCAGGTAGAACGTTCTTGAAGAGTTTCCAACCATTCTCTGTGAAAACTTCTGTATCATGTGAATAGCATCGCGGGTGAGCCGGAGGATGCTGCACTCTAATTTCAATCTCGCTCCCGTCCTTCCGAGTGTAGTATGCAACAAATTCTTCATCAATAGGGATTGTTTTTTCGTGTAATTGCTCGCCACATATAGGACATGATCGTTCATCGTGCGCACTAAACCAGGTTTTTGTATCATGTCCTACTTCTTTTGCAAGGTCTTGCGCGCCCTGATTTTGAGCATCATGGTGCTCAGTTCTGTAAATTGTTTTTAATCGTTCTGGAGATGCTACATATGACTCACTCAAGTTCCGAGCGAACTGCTCCTCACCAACACCCCACCACTCCAACATACCATCCTTTACAGTTTGTAGGTCGGTTTCAGTCATTCCTTTAACCAAATCCAGCCCATGTTGCAAAAAATATTCTTTAGATCTGGTACCAATTTCTCCAGAATAAGGAATGCCGGACTTCGTTGCATGTACGCGCGCGCCCGTTAGGTAACTTTTTGCGCCTTGTTTGGCCCATAGTCTGGCCCACAAGCTCCAATTCTTCTTCAACAATTCCTTTGCGAGCGGTGTACTAACTTTAGGCCATAGAGCTTCCAGAGCTGCTGGATATTCTCCTGAGGGTTGTTCCAACAACTTAAGCAACTGTTGGAAATTTTTGGGTTGATGTGTAGGCATACAACTATCCTTTTATTGATGATGTTTTGGAAACTTCAAAATAGTTCGCGCTTTTAAGAACCTTCATTGCAATTGAACCAGTATCTCGTAGAATCCCCATGAGTTCTTCATCCAATGTAGCAGAAGTTCTTACGCCATCGAACACTTCATTTAATTTTTGTTCTTCTTGGACAAGATCAGTTGGTTGAGTCAATTCGTTGCCTTCGGTTGGAGTTGGCCCCATGTCGCCATCTTCACTTGCTCCAGCTTGTCCGAACTGCTGTTGGGGAGGCTGCGCAGGTGACTTCCACCGCGTCAGCTCCTCATATATAACAACCCTTTGCGCCTTATCTAAAGGATCTAGTCCAATCGATTCTCTGTATTCATCTAGCGTGATAGTGTGCACCATGAATTTCTCTAGAGCCAATTTATGTTCGTTGGCGGGATCATCAGGAATGAAGGGAGCCCAATCAAAATAAACTTCGTATAAATCGAATCCGTTCTTTTGAGCAAACTCTGTCCAAACCTTTTCGAATGGAGTGGAGCATACAGCTTGCCACCCCTGAATCATCATTTTGAGGAGTTCTAACAGGGGAGCGGATGTGGTACTGATTGATTGTGAAAGAACTTCTAAAACATCTCTTGGAAATATGTGCGATATGAGTTCTCGAATTAAATAGCTATCGGGCACAGTGGGATCCAACGATATCGGAATGTTTTGGTATTGGAAATCTACACCTTCTGGCACAGCTATAGCAGTATCAGAGGATTGGTTTTGGACTAAAAGTGTAGCATACTCCCACAAGTCAGTATAGATTTGGTCGTTAGGGGTTGTGCCTGCTCCAGGCATTGCCGTTGTGAGGTCCTTCGAACCTGTGTCATCTTTAAAGCTGTCCGGTAATCCGACTTTGACTATAGCGTTTGGAGCTCCTCCTCTACTAACTGTTTGCATCATACGCTTGCGGGCGAACTCCAATTGAGTCACCGTAGAAACGATACCTGCGAGATACGGATCGCCGTCAACGTAATTCGAACATTCATCCTTTAGATGGATTACATTTTCTGCGTCGATTTCTACAGGAACAGAGCTGGTAGATTGTTTCTGGAAAAACCGCATTCTTTGTTCCTGCTTGTCATATACAATACCCTTTAAAATTCTGCCGACTAAATATCGTGTAGGATTTCCCTGGATTTCAGGCACGGCATAGCTAAAGGACTTTGCAGGCAACCTTTGGAGGTTGGGCACGATCCACCCATCTTTTGTTGTGACCCATACTCTCTCGAATAGAGCACTACCGTACGTTATCAAATCATAAAAAGACTGCTTGCAGAGAGTGTTCGTTTTTAAACGTTTATCTTCTTGCTTCATGCGGTCGAGTAGGGCCTGCTCTTGCTTGTTTTCAGCTTCACCTACTCCAGGCGCAACTACGTTGAATTCGAACCAAGGAAACGCTATAAGCTCCAATTGTCGTAAGGAGCGTTGAACTGGCGCGACCTTTGCGGTTGCTTCTAGAAGGTCCGGCGTAATACGATTATATATTGTGCTATAGGTTGGGAGTATAGGGTAAGGGTCCCCAACAACTCGTGTCTTACGTTTAGCATTTGTTTTAATTTCTTCAGGAGGAATACTTTTGGTTTGCTTGTGGCGTATAGCCTCTGCTCGATATTGTTCGTAATTAAACGAATAATTCATGAATAATCCCTATCGTTCAATTGTTCCAAATGTTTCTTCAAATGAACCATCACGATCTGATATAATTATAAAACTTTTAGCATATTTGATGTCAGAAACAATGTTTTCATTTTTGTCAAAAAATATTATTCTTTCTTTCTCCATTATATCACGCCCTCAACGTGCGTCTGAGTATTTTTGAGCGATTGGGATACTTTTTCTCAAATTGCTCTTTGTTCATTGTATATTCAGAAATGCTTACTGCAAAATCTTCGGCATATTTTCGAGACGTTTTGCCATAAACTTTCATACTGTCTTGTGAATAACTATCTACACCATTTCCACCGTCTGATTGAACAGCGTTTTTCCAATCAGAACCTCCAGAAATATCGAATTCTGTTCCATCTACGGAATGTCCTAATTCATGGTAAATTGTCGACGACATAGCTAATCGTCCTCTGGAAGAATTAAAACACGTTATGCTACCATCGCGACTTCTGCACGCACTAGAAACAAATTTGCTTCCATACCTTTTGGTATTTATTTCGTCGTTGGGATTCGCAGATTTTGTTAAATATATTTTGTAAGCTTTATCTTGCAAAGCAGGTGGTGCTCTAGAAACATACTCCACAATTCTACCTACGTCAGATTTATTTACTCCTTTATCTGAGAATACACTATATTTTCCATTTATTTTGTATTCTAACATTGACGATTTTAATCCAGTAGTTCCGAGTGTAACTTCTCGAAAAACATTATCAGTTTCTGAAGTTTCGTTCAAAACCGTTGTATAATAGTTGTCTTCGGCAGCTTCGTATTCCTTTCGTAATGTTTTTACTTCTCCACTATCCTTTCCTTGTATTAAAATTTCCCATGCTTCCTCTTTTTTTAGTTTTGCTTCACTGACATTTGACGTTGTTGTTTCTTCTTTAGGAGAAGGTTTTGACGATTCTTCACTTGGCTTAGATTCTTTTTGAGTATCATCGTTTGGTTTTGATTTTGATCTTGGTTTTGGTGTCTTATCTACTTTTTCTTCAGATCTTTTTGATTTCTTTTCAGATGAAGACTTATTTTTGGTAATATTTTTCGCTTCTTTTGGAATATATTTGGGCCACTTCTTATATCGCCGTTCCATTATTCCAATCGAAGTAATTGCTCCACTTTTGCTTCCTTTATATATGGATTCTCCAGCTGCATCCACCGCTGAATATTCTCCATTAGGTAACTTTACTAAGTGAAGCCCATAGCCAAACTCAGATGACTCTTCATCATTTTTATCATCTTTATTCAAGTTGCACTTATTATCAGTGCCGTTAAACTCACATTTATAATTTAATTTAATATTGTTGAGTATCTTTAATGAGTTGTAAGGAATCAAAATTTTTATGTGCATCAGAACAAACCTCTAAACAACGTATAATCAATATAACCAAAAGAACGTAAAGTGTACGCAACGTTTAAATAGTATTCAAATGCTACTTGTAGCGGAAGTGACACATCATGACTCAAATGATACAAGATAGAACATTGGGATTCAATTTGTTCAGAAAATCGAAAATTATAAAGGCTGTTAATCCCTTTGGCAACGTATCCATCAGATTACTCTTATATAATGATAAGTATTATTGGGTCAGCATGATGGATTTCACTCACAACAGTCACGACACTTACTACGTTGGAAAAAATCTGATAGAGGCTACAGAATGCTGGAAAAATGAATGCGATATGTGGTAAAAAGTAATAAAATTTAATCAAAATCAATTTCAGGATACAACGCTTTTATATCACTAACAAGTTTTTTGACTTCATCATGCTTAACAGCAATGCCTTTCATCCAGCCATCTTCTTCAGCAATTTGAACTATTCCCATATCCTGGTGATATCGTTTAACCTCTATCATACATAGAAGTTGGTGTTTATTGTATTAAAACTTTGTTGTAGCATGGCGTGTCGTAACGCTCAAATACTAGTTGTACGTATAGAGGGCGTGGTGTTAGCATGAAGTTCTTAATCGTACGCAAAGATGAAACAACTGAAGTTATCGACAGGCAAACTGTGGCAGAAGCTATGGACTACATGATCGAGATAGAGGGCATTGGAATAGGACTGGCAGCGGACCCTTCCGCACAAGATGCCCTCGTTGGAGAACTCAAGGCAGCAGTACAGCGACATGGGTTGGATCCAGACGGCATCCAAATCAGGCCGCACGTTATAGAGAATCCGTACAAGTCTGCGCAATTTGACCCCATGTTTGGGTGACTCTAATCTTCTGCTTCCTCTTTTTCCTTTGCACGTCTTTTTGCTTCTTCTTCACGAGCCTTACAAACCGAACATATTAATTCATCTAAAGGCTTTAGATGGTCTTGGCATCGAATGTAGTATTTGGAGTTTGTCTGAACCATTATATCATGTCCATTAGATTGTTGTTTAATCGCAAACTATAAATTCTAGTACGTACTATGGAGTGGTTGGAGGCAGAACACGTGGTAAGCAAAGAAACAAAGAAGCGCCAAATCGCACAAACAAAGGCACAAGGCCGCTGGAGAGGAAACAACTACTGAAGGTGGTCATATGGTCAAGAAGGTTCCATTGTTTGAGTGTCAGGAATGCCACAAGAAATTTTACACGACAGAAGCAGCCGAACGCGCCTCGAATGCAGGTTGTCCCAAGTGCGGTGGTGTCGATATAGACGTAGCTTCTGGTTAATTTTTACTCTTTTACTAAAGTCCTTTTAATGATTGTATGCTCTAGAGGGTCAATCTTTTTGTGCTTTATCCACCATTCGCGGCCTGCTTGGAACCCATTCCTCACATACCAAACTTGAATGAATTTGCCTGTTTGTAGCGTCAATTCTTCGAATTCATATAATTTTTTAGCTTTCACCAATAATCATAGCCTCTGTCTTTTGTTGGACGTAAAATCGTGCCGTACTTCTTGAACAATTGTCGCTCGGAGTGTCTAAAGTTTCGATTAGACTGTCGCCTGCGTTTAGCTGGAGAGTGCCTGTGCCAGTAACCCTTTAATCTGATAGTTCGCGACATATTACATTCAAATCACTCTAAACCACAATTTCTTGATATTTAGATAAAAGTTTGTGTCCAGCTTCTGTTGTTCTGTAGCACGATCCTTCTTTCACGATTAAGCCCATATTTGTTGCCTTTTCAAGCACTCCTACAATTATCCGATGATTAACATTCGCTTTAATCACCAGGTAGGACTTGTGACGTGGAGTAGTAGCATGCTTTAGAACTTCTACAATAATATCCAAACTATCGCGTCTTGCGGCCATACTTTATATCGTGGCGTCTAACATATATAAGTATTTTTAATCTGTGGTACGGACGTAAAAATTAACAATTTAAAGCCAATGGAGGGATTCGAACCCTCTATCTGACGGTCACTTGCAAAATATCTAGCACTCTGTCCAGATTGTATGTTACAGGCCGTCCGCTCGTCCTAACGTGCCACATTGGCAACGGCTTCGCTCGCGAAAAGCTCGCTCCGCCTAAATGTATTCAATTCATCAAATAGTGAATTGGGAAAGTCGCTTTGCTTCGATTTCTGCTAAGATTTGTGCGTTGAGTACAGTCTGTTTATGCTCTTTTCCCTTCAGAAAGGCTCCTAACATTTCGTGCAAAACATGAGCTTCTTTCCACGTAAGGGACATATAACTGTCGCTGTCATATCCGCAATCGATTATCACATGTTCGCCGATTAAGCCATAATCGTGCACAGAAATGTGAATAGATTTGTCATTTCTAAGCATACTTTAAACCTCGTTTAGAGCATGTTCAATTTCGAGATCTGAATATAGCTTCTCTCTGGCCTCTCGCTCTAACTTCTCCTGCTCGAATTTCTTCTTACAGGATGGACAATGTCCCATACACAATTGCCTGTAAGGATCGTATCCTATCCAATATGGCAAGGCGTATGCATCTGGATCTCTGAGGTCTTCATTCTTGATCTTCTGGCTGGCTATCCAGCCTTTGAAGCCAGGGCCACCATAAATAGGACGCTTATTGTATGCACGCTTAGTTCTGGTCAATTCATCCACCTAACCAATCGAATAAATCCTTCGTTCGACGAGTATCTCCATTAGTGCCTATTATACTACAGTAACGACACTTATATGGTTGCAAACTATATCCTAAGAGGACGTGGTGTCTTTCACAAGTCCACTCGCTCAGGGCTTCCTCGTAACCAACATCCGGGCAATTTCCGCATGGATATCTATTAGTCATTTAAGTCATCTTATTGAACGTACGTTGAATTGGTATAAATACTTTGTTGTGGGTTTGCTCTATCTCCAACCGTCCCCGCTACTGATTAACTTGTGAGGCAGAGCGACGCGCTGCTTTTGTGGCCGATTGATGAAATAATTTAAACTGTACGTACATGCATCTACCATATCGTCATGTTTGCCGTTGGGAAAATCCGAACACTCTTGTACGAAGTCATGAATCCAGGGAGCATGCACAGGACTCGGCAAATATACATTGCCTGATTCGATTGTTGGAGCTGCTGCCTGTGCTCTAACAACTTTACCTCCTTCAGGTTTGACTGGAATGATGCCAGCGATTTCGTGTTGTAGAGTGGAAATGACGGCAGGACCATTCGCTTTGTCCTCTATAAGTTTGCGTGTTGCTTTAGGCCACTTCGCGCTCAAGCTTCGTATGGCACTAAGAGTGGTCGGAAAGTCCATTCTACCACGTACCTGGTCAATTAAATATTTGTCAGCGCGATCTCTGCCCCAAACTTGGCCCACGACATAATCTGTACCATCTCCATCTTTGAAGGTGCAGTCCCAAGTTTGTATCAATTCAGTACATCCAGCGGCTTGCTCTTCTGGTGATTGTTTATAATAGCGCCACCACCCTCTGTTGAAGATGTTACCTGCGGCCAGAGTCGGGCGCTGTTGATAGAGACCTGCCCAAGAATACGTACCTTTGCTTTGTCGCAGAGCTTCCATTGCTTCAATTCCGCCAAATCGAGACGGCCACAAAGGTTGCCCAACCTCCCTAGGATCTTCAGGACATCTGTCGTCCTCTTCGGAAATCATAGGGATTCTGACTACAGTCCATTTGTCACCGTTGGGAATAGTACGTTGTTCTTCCAACAAGCGACCTGCTAGATCGTCTGCGTGCCATCGAGTCAACGTGAGCAATATACGAGCGTCTTTATTTAATTGCCTTGTATGGAAATCGTCTTTGTACCAGTTCCAAATAGTGTCACGTGTTGTTTGTGATTCGGCATCCTTGCGACCACGCAACGGGTCATCGATTATTCCATAAAAAAATCTTTTGCCGGTAATTGAACCACCAATTCCAGCACACTTATAATATCCTTTGTGATTAACTATTTCAAACACTTCAGTATTTCGGAGGTAAGAGCTGCCCGTTGTAACCGTTCTAACCGATTTGCCCGATAATCCAACAGTTGGGAACACCTTTTTATATGCTTCTGAATCAAGTATTCTTTGTACGTCTCTGTTCATATCGGAAGCGAGGCTTGCTCCGTAACTGGTGGCCATCATCATTGCGTCTGGGTTTTTGCCGAAAATCCACGCGGGTAAGTTACGAGACACTAGCTCCGATTTTCCGCTACCGGGAGGCATGAATACCATCAAACGTTTGATGTTTCCGAAGGCCCACTTCTCCAAATACTCACACAAAACTTTGTGATGCCAATTCACTTCGTAATTATTATACGACCACATATATTCGACGAATGGAAAGAAGTGGAGGCGAGCCATCACGACTTTCAAAGTGTCACTAGAGTAGAGCATGTGTAACGAACCAAAAATACATTCAAAAAACAACAATCTATAAAAATGACTTATTCTTTGTCGGAGGCGTCGTGTGCTTCTTTTTTAGCACGCTCAACTTTTTCCTGTAGAGAGATCATAGCAACAATGTCCTCTTCGGTTAGGTGGCCGTCCTGCAAAAGCTCCTCCAATTGTTGCACGTCATCTTTAGAGTTGATTTCAATAACTTGGGCAGGAGGCCTTAAATTTAAGTAGGTTTTGGCCGACTCATAGAATAGCTTTTCGGTTGAATTCCACGATCTGTTGTCCCAATCGTCTAGTAACTCTCCGTTCTTTCCGCGTCGATTTAAACGAACGTGAGGATGCTCTCCACGAAGTACTTGCAACTGGACTTGCAATTGCTCTTCCATTGCTTGGAGTATAGGGTCAATTTGAGTTGCTACACGTTGAGCAACTTTGCGTGAAATTTCTGCGTCAGCGTGGGCGGTGCGAGCTTCCGCTAGAGTACGCGCCTTCCTCAAATGCAACGTTATTGCCACTCTAGATACGTCGACATTCCATTTTTCTCTGATAATGACACGTAACTCGTCCGCTGTCATCGCACTATTTTGTGCGATATAGTCGAGGGCATCTGGTGGTATTATATTGGGAGTGGCCATAAAACCGTAAGTAAACTTTATGCTTTAATCACGCGTACGAACACGTTCTTTTGAGGCAGCATTACGCCCAAAACTTGCGCTAGGAGTTCTGGTGCAGGATATTCTCCATACCTTCGCGCATATTGAGCCTTCGTTAGCCATTGGTTCTGGCTATTCTTAAATTGAATAAATCCGTCGCGCAACGCTTTAGCTACAGCACTTGGAGTAGCTATATCCCACCAGGTCGGCGGCAATCCCACTACTCTAACTTCTAACAAACTTTCCTTCACTTCAATCGGGAACGTACATACGCCATCCTCTTGGAGCCAACCATTCTGCCTCCACCGATCGAATTCACTAGGAGCAAGTCTGAGTTCTACTCCTTCTTGAACGAACTTCCTTTTAACCATTAGACCAAAGCTCCTCGAATTAACTCTTCCAATGCACATTTTACTGTTTCTTCAGTTATTCGATCATACTCATGAACGTTTACATTGAAATTCGTATTGTGTGTTTCAATATCTTTTGGAATTTCTCTGACCGGAATGTATCTTGGAAATTCACCATTGGAAAAGTAATATACCTTTTGTACTGTTCCTTGGTTTGGTACAATTGTTTCAAATTTTGTTATGCATACATTACGAACTTCAGAATAAACTGGTGAAACTTCGAAATCTCCGTTTACTCGACCTTTGTTGAGTATGTTAAATCGTGCCTTGATATTGAACGCTTTATCAAATATGTTAATCAATTGACTATCCATGCATTCACTACATACACAAAATGCACCATATGCTGTTCCATCCAAGCACGGATCACTAGAGACGCCAGATGCATATTGTTCGATTACAATCCATTTGAGTGGAACAGTAATCGATATAATATCTTCACTAAACACTACACACAAATCTCCTGGGGAGATCGCATAAACATTGGTTGTGTTCATAAAATATTCACCATTAATTACAGATACTCCATATCCAGCGCGCCCACTCCCGTCAAGTTTGTAACATTAATCGGAGTGAGGTTTGTAACCTCCGATCTCACACTAGTAGGTATTGGTTGAACTGTGTTAATAAAATCCACTACAGCTGGAGTCAATGCATCTTGTAAACTTTGATTCACTCTAATCGATTCAGTTTGATAATGACCTAAATCGAAAGGAGCCATTGGAGTCCATTTGAGCAAGGGAGCATTCGCATCATCAATTAGATATGCAGCTTCTCTATCAGTCCAGCAAAGGTCTAATTTAGCGGGAGGTCCTCCAGCCTTGTGAGACTTCACAATATCAGATGGGTCAACTGAACCTGCTATGCCAACGAACACCATGAGCAGAGCGAATAAAGCAAGCTTCACTTCAACACCTTCACGCCACGTTCATTCTTACGCTTGAGCGTACTCAAATCGACGTCATCGTCGCGTTCTGCAGCAGCTCCACCATTCCGCATATACTCTAGAGCGATTTCAGGGTCAATATTAAATGCCACAATATATTCTTCCTTTGTGAGAGGCGTACCGTCATCGGGTGAAGTGTACTTGTAGCCTGTAATTTTGTTACCAATTCGGCCAGCGGGTAGCGAAAATTCAAATCCAGTAGGCAAAATGCAGCCACAAGCTTGCTCTCCGCTGTCATTTAGCTCAGACACGACGCTGTTTGGAGCGCCGCAGATTTTGCACCTAAATTTAGACGGCGGATTTTCTACATCTCTATTAGATCCACAATTTGCACATGTCAGATTTACCATACATTAAACTCCTTTATTTTTTTATATTACTTACGACCCTTCCGATCCTCACACGCCACAAGCGCGCCCTCTAGCACAACAACCAAATCTTGCCTACCTTCAGCAACGCATCGTTCCTTCAATCGAACAATCAAACGTACAATATACTCTGTAGAGGAACGCGGATTCTTCACAAGGTCTTGTATTGATCTTACACGCTTGTCTAGGTCATTTGGATCAATTATGTGAGGCTTAATGAGTATTCCGTTGCGCATAATGTACGCATCAGAACATTCAGAACTTTCGCACACTAAATCGTAGCGAACAGCGCGTGTTGGATAACCATTTAAATGGTCTTCGAGTGTGGGATTGTCGTCGTTAGGCCACCACAACTTCGCGTCGTCATTCAAAATAAAGCGATTGATTACATGTTTGGGGAGGAATAGACTAGCCATCGAATAGTCCACCATCATTTTCTACTCGTTCTCGTATGCGACGTGCATTTATTGCAGCCCATTCAAGTTGCTTTAACATAACGTTAGCTCTGATGTATGTTGATTCGGACGTTTCATGAGCCATGACAGTACCATTGCCAGTATCTTTATATTCGATTTTAGGTTTTATATTTTCTAATCGATACACAATTGATCGTCCGTCATCTAAATTGAGTGTAACTTCGCCAACATACAGTTGTGTAATCATTTAAAGCACGTCCAATTGACTAAAAGTAGCCTTCACCTGAACAGGGTTTTGCAGGTTGTTCAAGTTCTTCTTGTTGAGCGATCGCTTCGGTTGCTTTTTGCACCTGGTAATCTATTGTTGCTTTCTTGATGTTAGCAAACTTTTCCAATGTCATATCCGAATCATAATCAAATATACTGACTTCGGCTATTGTGCCCATCACAACGCGACCATCGTCTTCTTCCCAAACAACATCTATACCGTATATCGGATTTGGTTTGTAGTCACAGACGAAGTACCTTGTACCGTTAGCTTCTACGCAGTATTTTGTGGGCGGCTCCCATTCATCTTTAAAGATAGTCGCCAACTTTAGAAACGCTTCGCCAATCCATTCTTTAACAGACATAATCTTCAGAAACTCCTTCCAACTCTTGCTCAAACTCTAGTTCATCGTCGTAAGAATAAATTCCATTTAACGTTTGTGCGTTGTGATCACGTACAAAACAATCATGCAAATCATTGGGCGTCATTTACTTCATGGCCTTCGTGTAAAATTTATCCACGGTTTGGTAATCGTCAGCGTCATTATAATATAAATTGTAGCGGCGCTGCTTGTAACCCACCATCGAGTAATTTGAGCTACAATGAGCCTCTTCAAAAGGAATACCTTCTAAAATTGTGCCGCATTTGTCACAAACCATCGAGCCATGGTCGTCATAACGAAGGGTTCCATCACAATGAACGTTCGTATCTCCGAATTTTCCTATGCATTTAGCTTGTACGTGTTGCTTTTGGTGTATATCTTCGTCGTACTCAACAAGCCTGTCTACAGCACAACCATTTCTCGAACTTTCCGATTGATGGCATCGACCCCACCTTGCAAACAACCTCCGATCTGATATATACGCGCGCTTTGCAGCCATCGAGTCAAACTCTAAAACGAACGGCTCATACGACCCTCTGTTCACTACAAGTTTGTACGTACGATGTGGGTTTTCTTTCCATTGCTTCAGTTGTTCCCAATAGTGTTGCTTACAATACGCGTGCAAGCCATTGATTGTGTCCTTGCGAGCATACGCATTATCGTTGGTTAAGAGTATACCGCAAATCTTGCAATGATCCCGTCCATGTTGACGAAGCAATTTTGGCTCAGAGTGATCCATTTGAATATGTCCCAAAAATTCGATTAATTCGTATTCAATATAATCATAGTGACGTAAAGCACCACTTTAATCATATTTGTGACGATGATCAAAAGATTTAATTAACTCTAGCGTATGTTCGTTCTAGTATATATAGTTTGTGGTAAGAGTTAGAAAAAAAAATAAACTGCAGTCAGAACAACATCATGTGGACATCATACGGGCTTCTAGCTCTTCTAACTTTTGCATGGCCTTGCCCATTGCAACATCAAAGCCAGAAATTTTGCCGAAGGCATATGCGGCGAACTCACGTTCCTGTGGAGTCTTCGCAACTGCTTGGAATCTGTGGAGGAGTTCAAGCGAATCGCCATCTCCGTTCTTCATGAAGTCCTCTGTTATGGTTGAGATTTCGTCTGCAAAGCTCTCCTCCACACCGAACTGCTCGTGCGCACTATATCCGTCCATTCTACTCACCTTCTGAACAACAAGAACAACCTTCAGAACATTCTTCACCAGAGCGTTCATCGACTGCCTGCTGATTCTGCTCCACAACTCTGCCCAACTGAAAGGCTACAAATTCCCTTTCGTTCGGATTGGATGCAACTTTCATCAATTCGATCTTCAATGACTCGATTGTATTGATACTGTCATCTAGCATGCATGCGTGGAGTGTTGCGTACACTTTGCGACTGAACTCCTCACTTACGCCAAACAAATCATATGCGTACATAACGCTAAGTACGTTGAGCTAGTATATATAGCTAACGTTTAAAGCAATTGGAGAAAACGTTCCCAACATTCATTGTACGTTGCGTAACGTTCAATTGGAGTAACCTGTGGTATTCGCTCAATGTATGCTTTGAAAACGTAGCTTTGAGCTTTAGGCAAAGCTTTAACCGCTATATAGCCGACTAATTGGTTCGCGTCGTTCAGAACGTACCATTGCCAGTTTCCATGCCTTCTGATCCGCTTGAGGAAGGACATATGCACGGTACGCAGCTCTCGACCATATAGGGAGTTGAATTCACTTGGCGTCATTTAATCAGAGCGTGCAACATTCCACGTGATGGTTGGTTTGACTTCATAAAATTTTCCTCCCAAAAAGTACCAACGCCACATATCACCATCTTCACCATGAACTTCTATATAGCTACCAGATGTGACATATGGCGCAATTGCTTCCATCCATATAGCTTCGTCTCCCAATTTTTTATCAGGAGCCTCATATCGTAAATCAGAAATGTCTCCATTGGTGTTTATTTCAATTGGCCACATCAATTCATCGAATGTATTGGAAAGATGGTTTTTAGTAGCTATGTTTATAAGCCTTGGTCGGTCAGTCCATGCTAATATTTCTGGTATTCTAGCTATTGCAGACAAAACACTCGAAAAGTGCTCTTTGGATATGTTGAATTTTATATCCGTTACTCTGATTTCATATCCCACAAGTCATACTCCTTGTTAAATATATTCAAACATTTCTAATATCTGTGGTATGTTTTTGCGAATTTCTTCCAAACTCAATTCACCATATACATAATCAAATGTAGATTGACACACTTTACATTCTAGCAAATGATCAATTTCACTCAACCATGTAGGATCTAATGCAATTAGTTCAGAGGACTTCATTTGGAGTCACTTTCCACAAGTTGGACACGGTTTATTCGGAACAACTTCCGACCACTTATGGCCATTGCTACACGAATATTGACATGTCGTTATATTGCCATCGTGTATGTGAAGGTTCCCTTCTTCGTCGTAATATGGAGGACAATACATTAATGTACTGCTACATATTCCAGGATACACAAGAGACTTTGCACCCAATTTTACGCATTCAGGACATTTCATGTATTGTACCTCATTCTTTGGTTCGTTCGGATTGCTCCACTCCAAGCACTCCATACCCTGTAATGTCGCGCCAAGCGTCTAATCGAGCCGTTCGATCACCTGCTGCCAATCGATTAAGTTTATCCAGTATTCGTATAATCAATTGAGCATCATCGTATGAAGTGGGCGGAATGCCGTCCGGCCATAAAACTTTTAATAGTTTTGCTGTTCTGCCAGCAGAATCCCCATATCGAGCATTCTTCTGAGCAACTAATCTTCCTATGGATTCTGCGATGTCATTAAATTTATGCGCGTTCTTTTTTCGTTCAAACTCCTCTGCACGATCCAATGGAGCCGTCGGAACTTGATACAAATATTCTGTTAGGTATGGGCCGGAGCCGTCCGCACAATCAATTCGCGAAGAGTTAGTTTTGATGCCAGCGTTTAGTCTCTTACTGATTACCATGTAGAGCAGCCTCCAAAGTTTGTTTATTCAGTACATCTCCAACGAACAATTCATTTATTGTGAGGAACGTATTGTTTATTCGAAGAACGGGCGCGCTCAGCACAAACACTCCATTCGATAGAAGGTCTGTTTGAGCAGCAGGTGACGTCATACGTTCGATCTGATATTCGACATTCATTTGGCTCAATGTTTGCTTTAAGAGTTCGCACCGAGCACAATCAGGCAATGTATATAGCACAATTTGTGACAATTTATAACCTCCAACCGATCAAATACAATATGCCCATTACGAATATTGGAACGATCCAATTATCCACTCCACTCGGTTGTCCCCACAAATAATAATCAACTAAATAATTAAATGCAACCAATACACAATACATAAAACCATACTTTAGAATTTCGTCCATACGTTCAACTCTTTAATTCGATTTCGTATAAAATTTGCTCGCATACGTTCGTTCTGTTGCATACACGCGAAGCTTTTTCCAAATCTGTTGCATAAATGTGGCCTTTATTCGAAACAATCGTTAAAGTTCCGACATCGACGTTCAACTCTGTTGCACGCTTTTCCAACAAAACACTTAAAGCAAAAATATTCGCTGGTGCGGCTCCGTATAAATCATGTGACCTGTAATATACCGTCAAGTGGAGCATTCCCTTCCTTATTTTGAAATCCATTAAAATCATGCAGGGAGGGTCGCTTGAATCAATATCACTTGGTCTCCACGTAACGGCCACCCCATGACGACTCGTACAGTCTTCTTTAAGAACTTCCACTATTTGATTCACTTGTTGGAATGTGCGATTTCCATATGAATAAGTAAAGCCAGGGTTAAAATCCAGTACAAGCTGTGGCACATAACATTCCAATAAAACTCTTTCACTCCAACCACAATTTACAGGCAACGTCCGATCCAAAGGATTCGAAATAATTGTAGTGAGGACGTGCGGAAGTTCAAGTGTCCACACGCCATCAATACAAACTAGTTGTCCTTTGTCAAAAACTTCGGACAAAACTTTAGGCCAAACATTCTTTAATGTTGCGTAACGTAGTTCCAATGTACCCACTCTACTTCATAAAATAATACGACTTACGACGATTCTTGTATCCGAACGACATACTCCCAACTATGTGCAAATCTTCCAGCTTGCTGAATACACTACTGACTACTTGATAAGGTAGGTCCAATTTACCTGCAAGCCTCCAAGTGTCCCACGTTGTGGACATCGTCAATCTTTCTGGCTTTCCTACAGGAAATCCTGAAGTCACTAATTCGTTGCGATTTGCTAACACTTTCGCGGATGTTATCCATATTTGTTGTGCCCATTTAGTTACCATACAGTCAACTCCATAAAATTTATACCAAAATTTATTCTATTTCTACAATTTTGCCTACAATTCGACCGCTATTCACAACATCCATCCAGCATTCACTTGATGTTTCATGCCATGATGAAAAATAACTCGTTGGGTACAGTTCAAAGGCTTTCTCCATCGCTTCATCCACAGAATCGTGTATTGTTGTTAGCATCAATTGAAGATAGTAGCGTCCATGCTGTGGAAAAAAGTTAAGGAGTGTAGTTTGCATTAAGGACATTCATACCTCCGTTAATTTGAGCATACGTTAAACCTATATTTATAGTTTGTTTGCATTAGAATTATTCGTCATACTCAACACGCGGAGCAAACACATACTCCACGCAAGCGTTAGGCACTTGTACAATCAACTTCATAGGGTAGTCTGAACCTATACAAGCGTTTATTGTGTCCGACCGAGCCAAAACCTTCCCAACATCCAACAGATATGATAGTTGGAATTTGGAGTGACAATCACTCACTTTAGTCAAGTCAACTGCTGGATTTGCAACATATGATTCAATGCTGCCATCCGCTCTGATGGTAACTACTCCGTCCTTACAATCAATTGAAAATTCTTCCGATACCTTACGCGCTGTCTTTAGCACTTGGAGCAAATCCGCGCTTAGAATGTTCATCTCGGTTGTAAAATCGAATGGTGGCATATTCGGGGGAGCTTCTAGAGCAGTTGGATCAATTAATTTGCTAACCAAACGATGAGTCCCAACCTTGAATACAATTTTGCTATTTTCGATTGTGATTTCCACGTCCTCTTTACTGAATGATGAAAGCAAATCGGCTACTTTAGCCAGATCTAAGCAGATGTCGCCTCCAGCACCAACATCATATGTTTTGAAAGCATCCTTACTGACAACGATTGATGCGAATGCAACACGCGCTGGATCAACAATTGTTGTGGTGAGACCGTCCGGTCCAAACGTTAATTTGGCTTCCGTTCGGATGGGTAGAATTGCTTCAGTCAGTTCAAGCAATGTTTTTGTTGGTAATACAACCTTCAATTTAGTCAACTCCATAAATTCTCATAAAATATACAAAATATTAACGTATACGAGTGTACGTTACGCTCGTATATAAAGATTTCTCCTTTAGACACTCCAATATGGGGCCTTCTTGTAGTGCCTCTTCAAGCCCACATACCTATAAACTATATCCTTGTCTTCGTCAAGTCCAATTGGTTCCAAGCACCCTTGGAAATAATTCATTGGGGACCTCTCCTTATCGATAGTGTTCCATACTTCTCTTAGAGTGTGCGACCACATTTTGTGATTGCCGTCGTGACGAACGTGTGGTCCTGCCGGGTAACAAATCATACCTTCTTCGCCAACCTGCTCTGCCCATTTTGGCACAATATCTCTACAATGAATTTCTTTGCCAGTATCGCGAGCTTCCAACAATTGATTTGTGGCGCTCTCACGTTGCCAATTCCCAAACACCGGGTGATCTTTGGGGATGCCACAGCAACAGCCATGTTCGCCTAATTGTTTCCATACCGGATCGCTTACACCAATCCACATATGATGTTTGCGAGCTTCGTCTCGTACAGCATGCATTATGCCTTCAGTCCATTTATAAGATGGTCTAGTACATGCCTGCATCTTCCCGAAACGTTTATAAATGCTGCGTATGGGTATTCCAGTTATTTTTTCTATACCATCCCATTCAGACTTCATGTCCTTTGTCATCATACCAGGGACAAATCCTGCCTCATAACTAATGGCTTTGGCTCCAGCTTCAGCCGCTCTCTCAATAAGCACAGCGTACGCTTGATCGTAAGATGGAGTCCGATCGCTCAATCCGGGAAGCATCGGTCGGAATCGTAAACTTGTTGTAACTCCAACCCCTGCAAGAGCGTTCATTGCTTCAATCCTTTCAGATGGTATAGGACATCCACGATCGATTAAAGGCAATAATTTGTCATCTGGAGTTATTATGCTGAATGCGACCCAGAAAAGGTCGGGTCTCTCAGCGAACTTGTCCAGATATTCACGTTCGAGAAATATGTTGCCTTTGGAAGACATACGCACAGGTTGCTCATACTTTATAGCGAGGTCCATAAATTTTAACAACCATCCTTGGTTTCGCTCGATGTTATCTCCAGGATCGCATACTCCACCTAGCTGCACCGCACAAGGATACCCTTTGGCGTTTCTGTTGTCGTATTTAAGAGCCGTTCGGAACTGCTCAGACCTACCTTTGGTCCTCCCGCTGAATATTCCTTCGAGCATATTTAAGGAAGTTTGCCCAACAGCATTTTCCTTAACGGATTCTCTGTGTCCCATCAATGACTTTGAAAAACAATAAGAACACGAAAATGAGCAGGCGCTATGTGAATCTATCGTTACAGGCAAAGCACAATCGAATCCGTCCGCTGTGAATCTAATACCGCCATAGCTTCGCAACTTTTGTCGAATGGGATCACATGTGTGAGCGTCAGGGCAATGAGCGCTGTGAGAAAAACATTCTTTACATACATTCTTGCGCTCGAACCTAAACTTGGGTTGTACTTCCGTCATCATTTGTGTCCTCCATCACAACACGATCTCCTTCTAATGACAACACCATTTGTTCAAAGAGTTCTGGATTTACTCTGTGGAGTCCGCGTATTCCACTTCGTTTTTTCATTATTAGAGTCAAACGTTGGAATAGGTCATCGCGGCCATAAAAATCCACGTAAAAGTAATTCAAGTCCTTCATTGGCTTCTTTTCCGAACCCTTGCACTGAGGATAATCTTTTTCATGGTATTCAGGGCGTTCGAATCCAGCCAACGGATCCTTTGCTCCGAATAAGTCCAATTGAACAGTCGCTTTACCTGACATAAAATATACTCCAAAAATTTACTCAAAAAAATATTCACAACGTACTTTCTGAAAGAACGTTTTCTTAGTATAAATAGTTTGTGATGGAACGGAGTAAGCCTTACTCAGTAAGGAATTGTTTATATTCTGTACGATAAAACTTCATCGGGTCTGCAACAACCGATTCAATATCTCCTTTGATCTTCATTCCATCTTGAAAAGCGACTTTCGTTCTATTAACAATACCATCTGGCAATTTGTGACGGAAAGCATCTTCGAGAACAGCCTTTGGGCGTTTCCTACCTTCTTGCGCTACCTCTTGCGGCAACGACAGTATAAATTCCACAACGTTTGGATTGAGAAACGGCAACCTACATTCTATTCCTTGTGACATGAAGACCTTGTTTGCTCTTGAGAAATTCTTTCTGTGCTGATCTAAAAACAAGTCCCTGCGATAATCGTACCATCCAGCCTTTTTCAAGCCATAATATGAAAAGCCGTATGACGCGAACAATTCATCCGAACCATCTCCGCTAAATGTTACCTTAAATCCATCACGTTTCATAGCCTCTGCAAGTTTAAGACAGGCCCACCCGATCTCCACTTGGACTTTGTATGGAGTCTCCGCGATTCGAACGACCTCAGCTAATTCGTCACGCGTCGGAGTTGGAACGTACACTTCGCGCAACTCAATATTCAATTGTTTGGCTAACATGCGCGCCATCTTTAAATCTTTACTACTCTTGTCATGTACGGCTGTATATGCAACAATATTGGGAATGTCTTGCGCCAAAAGGTATGTGATGAGCGAAGAGTCTAGCCCACCCGACAGCATCGTACACAAAGGAACGTCGGACATCTCGCGTTCTCGTACAGCTGCTCTCAACTTTTCGTACAATAACTCTGCGGCAACTCCACGAGTAATTTTTTCAGCAGGCTCAATTGGCGGCACATACCATCTAGTCTTGTGTATAGTTCCATTAGAACGAGCTTCAACGTATTCTCCAGGCAAAACGTAATCAATAGTTGGAGGAGCGACTTTAATTGCTTTAAGTGCTTTAACTTCTGACGCAAATATAAAGCGTCCATGTGCTCCAAACTCCTCCGACGGCTGAATGCCAATATGTACGGGAATTTCGCCAAATTTATCGCGTGCCACATACACGTTCTCTCCATTCGTTGTATATGCGAAGGCAAACATACCGTTAACTTTGCGCAAAGTTTCGTCAATACCGTATGCGTTTAAGCAAGCGGCCAAAACTTCCGTATCTCCAGTTGTTCTAAACTCATATCCAACCCTTGTAAGCTCCTCCCTTAGCTCCATGTAGTTCCATATTTCGCCGTTAAAAACCAAACAAACATTACCATAGTGGAAAGGTTGGTCACTCCGCCTATCCAAATCCTTTATAGCAAGTCGAGTATGCCCAAGACTAACCTTGCCTACAGTTATTTGGTTTTGAGCGTCAGGCCCTCTGTGCTTTAATCGCTCCACTCCACCTGCTATTGATGTAAAGCCTCCAATTATTCCGCACATATTATACTCCAATTAAAATTATACTCCAATCAAAAATTGAATCAAAATTTGAAATTATTATTAAAATTTATAAAATATATTGGGAGTAACCTCAATTAAGGATTACTCCATCCTCTGTGAGTTCTACGTGAGGTGCAGAGGCCTCCAACAGATCCTCAAATGAATTAACCCCTGTAGTAATTTCCGCTTTGACTACAGCGATTTGATCTTTGGTGTAGTTGAGCTCACTTAGAGCTCTGAGTATTTCTCCAGCCACAACATACCTATCGTGACCGAGCCCACTGATATCTACAGAGGGGCGCTCGCCATCTCCGTTATCAAATACTATGGGCTCGTCCTCTTCGCCTAGCTCCACAGGCTCTGGAGGTTCTTCCGCTGCGATGACTTCATTTGGAGCAACTGGCTCAGATGGAGCCTTCACACCAGACTTTTTCTCTTTTGGAATTTTCTCCTTCTTAGCACGAGGGGCAGAGGAAGCCTCTCCCCTGCACTTGTTTTCCAGCTCCCTGCGCATCCAGCCTCTGTAGGAACTACACAGACCTGTCTCGACTACGTCATCTGCAGGTTCTTCGCCCTTGTGTACAGCCATATGAGTGGTCTTGCCCTCGAACACAGGATCCTTGGAGACATGCTTTACAATTATTACATCGCGTCCACAGTTGCGGCACTTCAGCGCGCCTCCAACCGTCCTCTTTGAGACAGTAGCCTCCGTTAGACACTCGACTACTGCATCGTATTCCTGTGCGTTCATCAGAGCGAGCAATTCGCTCAAGAATTTCTTAGTTGCTGCCATTATTTACCACATCCTTTAGAGTTTATTTCAACAATACTCCATAGGATGGAGTAATATTTAAGGATTGCTTCTGGCACAAGCAACTCCGCCCTTCTCTCCCAGATGATCGTACAAAGAGTATTCCTCTGCGTGAAGAGAATAATCATCTGCTACATCTGATTCAACATAAACTGACTCCACTTCCACCCCAATAAACCGTAGATATAGAGTTAATGCTTTTTCCAACTCCGCGCGCAACTCCTTTCCACTCTGCGCTAACTCTTCTTCCGTACGACTATATTTTAATTCTGCATAACGGAGAAAAGCCGCGCGCAATTCGTCATTCGGAACCAGCCCCTCTAGTAATTTATCCACTCCTTCAGTCAAAGACATCACCGCAAGGAGTATTACATGTACGAATATTTAAGGGTTATTGTACCGTATGTTTCATTCGATTTAGGAAATTTCGCTTGGAGCAGGCGATAAAAATTAAAAAGAGTTAAAAATTTGAAAAAAATTAAGCGAGGCTTGAACTTGCTCCTTGTGAAGAATGGGTCCAAGCCTTCGCGCAGCTTGCTTCCTTACGGGGTTTAACTAATAATCGTTCTGACATCGATACATTCCACCACTGCATGTGTGGAGTGGAGCTCCTGCGCGAATAGTATCGAGCTATTGTGCAGTAGAGCTGCCATACTGTTGGTCTGGCAACGCTAAACATTAAAGCGATTACATCAGAGCGTTGTGAGTTGTGAAACCACTTGGAGCACCAAGTATACGCGTCAGTTGAATCAATTGGAGTTACTGCAGCTTCCTGCATTCTTTCTGCTAAAACGCCAACCCTCTTACACATGTCGTGCAGGAAGAGTTTAACCTTGGGAGCGTCCTTTGGAGTTCGCACAGTCACACGACCTAATAATCTTCCGAATATCATGTGGATTTTTTGGTCAGGATTATAGCCTGCAGCCTCAACTATTGTTTTTTTCGTCACAGCGTCGTAGCGAGCAAACAACCCCATGTACAGATCGAGCGAAGGCAACGGCTGCAACCGAGCTTCGTCAAATATATACAAGTATGTGGTCTTGTAGTCGTACCCGACTCCCGCATATACGTTACGATCGTTGCTCCAATTCAACGCGCGCAGAATTGCCCAAAATGGTGGGTCGTGCTCGTGGATTTTCCCAATTTTTTCATACAGCTGTCCAATTGTCATGTACTCGATCTCTACAGGCGAATTGTCCTTCATATTGGGCTTCATATTGGGCTTGTTTTTGTTCGTAGGCATAATTTTATTACCTCAACCCCAATATACGCATGTATTGTATAAATAACTTGGCGTATAAATCGTACCTAACATGCATACTAAACAAATTTAAGGAGATAAAGATAACGTTTGTTCGTTTAATATTTGGTCAAACTTTAAATAGCTTGCCGCTAGTTGGTTTTCTTTGAGCAAACGCACATTGTATTGTTGTGAAGGGTTCCTTTCGATAATGCTATCGAGATAAACTAAAATTGCTGTGGAGAGGTTCAAAGTACGCGCGTATGCTGCCACCTGCAAGTCATGATGAGGATAACAACACCCGGTCTTGATATCCAACAGTACAGGGTCTTGTCCAATTGACTCAATTGTGCATACCATGTCCACTCTGCCAGCGTACTTTAAATCGTCATCGCATACAGCTTCTTCCACGTGAATTGGAGTGATCGAGCCATAGTCTTTAACGAAGGCGTTCCACATCGAACGGGCTCTTGACAATCGAGCATGCGATTCTTCATGTTCGATGCCCCAAACTGGTGCGCACTTTGCCCTCAGATTTCTCGTTGTATACCGTTGGAGTAAATCTGCGTGACAGTACGTCCCTAGTTGCATCGAAGGAGAGGGACTGCTTCTGCGTTTACCTCCGCCAGATGTAATCGTACTGACGGACGGCAATGCTCTACCTTGTACTATATAGTATCGGCCTGAGGAATTTTCAATTACATCATATTCGCCATCTGAAAGAATAATTTATAATACCTCCGCAATATTTGTACAAAATCCGATTGCCGCTGTCAATGTAAAGAATGCATACAACAGCATTTGTTCTTTGTCATGTCGTTTATACGCGTCGTTTAGCCATAGGATATTTGCTACAATCCATAAAGCAAATGCACAACTTCTTATGAGGCTTGATGGCATTGCAACCAAAACAGATCCAAGCATGGACATTCCTGTGAAAATGTAACGATTCGTGTTAATCACTCCGTTGTTTACTCGAGCTTGCATATAAGGACTGTTCGATATGGAACACTCCCTTCAGGAACATCAATCAGAGTTGTAGTTGTGGCATTGGATGTAGCTGGAACATAACACACGAAAGAATGCGTGTGAGGGTCGGTTGGATACCACGTGACGTTGCTTACAGTCGTAAATGTACTGCTTGTTGCAATAAAGGGCGTACCATACGCGTATGTTACCTCAGATGACGGTACTTTGCAAGGAGTCGGCTTCGTATTAAACGCTAACAATTCCTCATCTGATTTAGATTTAATCGATTTAAATATCATGTCAATTATTCGTCCTTTAAATTGTATTCACTCATCACAAGGTTGGCTTTCAGCAAAGCGTCGTTTGCTTGCTCCTTTGGGAACCACGCACTTATATCGTACCATACAGTAGTGTCGTATTTACTTGGGCATTCTGTTAGCTTCCAGTCTCCTGGGCAATCTTCCTGAATTTTGTTCAACATTTCTTGCGCTATTGTTTGATTATACGTTCCAAATCCCACGCACAAAGTTTCGTGGCTAACTTCAAATTCATTTAACATTTTACCACCTAGTAAAACTTTAACTCCGTACTAATATCCAACATTCTTCCCTTCACTACATTGTACCTTACAATCATGCCACAGATGTCTGGAACTTTGGCAATGTGCTCGCCTTCATAGGACGTCATCATTTGGAATGAACCACACCCTACGACTAGCATATCCAAAAATTTTGGCAATATACTTACAGAGTGACAGTGCCCTACAAACAACGCTTGAGGTCGTTTGGAGCATTTGGAGCCAAGGCTTTGTACGAACCTAGCCAATCGTTGAGTCCGTGTAGTTCGAGTTTCGCTACACCCTCCCGACCCATGGTAAAGATACGCGTCAATTCCGCCTGGCAATGTTACAAACCCGCCTGCCGAATCTCCAACGTATGTTAAATCTGTACGTTCTTTTGTTACAGCCTTTACAATGTTTATACCGGCGCGTTGCCACAACGTCGTGTCGTGGTTGCCTCCAATTAAAAGACTTCGTTCGAAGCCTGCCGGATATACTTCAATAACTCTCTCAATTATTCCGTCCGCTGAATCGATATAAACTTCGTGCTCATGTCCACTCCGATGATAATACTTACCCTCTGCGATATCTCCACAACAAACGAGCGTTTCTATACCTTGTTGCAAGCAATAGTCTGAAAATTCCTTAACTTTAGCTGGCTGATCCCATATACTGCCTATGTGAAGGTCGCTAATAATTCCAACAGAATAAGTCTGGTTGTTGTTTATCAGAGGTTTGGGCTTTTCGTGCTGTATAGCATGCTGTAACCACTTTGCATAAGTCTTCTTGTTGATGTTGAAGCGCAAAGCTGCGCCTGTTAAAGTGCCACATTCAGAAAAAGCACGTAAAATTTCCTCATTTGATACTATAAAATAGCCTCCGTTCGATTAGTCAAAAACTCATTACAAAAATAGATTAAATCGAATTGTTGCTTTAAGTATAAATAGTTTATGGTTCGGAGGAAGCATCCCACCATGCAAACTTTTTCTTTAACTCCTTGGAGTCCTCTCTGCGTTTGATCGTGCAGTAACTCAACGCATGTTTCTTGTCCTTTGCGAGAATCGCGCGCAAGAAGTTAGCCTCTTGAATGCATGCAGCCTTGAACTCATCTGTGCCTTCTGTTGCTTTGTCAGTAGCACTCCATGGAGTGTCATCGCAACCAAACCTATTGGAGGGAAAAAGCGTGCCTATCGGGCAAACATCAGCGCAATTGTCTAAATTATAGTGTGAACGATCTTGTATCCATCCAGCAACTTCACACAAAGGACAACAATAGTTGTCTTCAAATTTGCCAGCAATCGCACGTTCCTCATATCATTCGATTGCCTCAAGCAACGCTTCCTCCCAAATACTTAATACCATGCCATCAACTCCATCATATTAAATCTAATCCGATTGCCACACACCACGAACCCGCCAATACGTTCAAAACGATAGCAAACACGCTACCCAATTTGTTCGTTGTTGGAAGATCGCAATCAATAACTTGGTATACTTGGTATGTTAGTATTCCTGCTAGGGCAAAATTAAGAATACCCAACAAAATCAGTCCTACCTCTAACAAATCCATTCAAATCACACATCCTTTGTTCAGATTGTAACGTTACGCTACTATTTAAACCTAACTCTGAGCCTAACTCTAGCTCTTTTTGAACCAATTGTTCCATACACCACGTGCGTTGTAGAGTTCGTACGCACCAAATGTCACGACCATGGGCCAGTTCTGTTCCAACAAGAAACTCCATCCGATGTACCCATTGGAGAAGATCCATACCATAAATCCGAGTCCTCTGAGCCTTGCATTACCTTTAGGGCCAGATGTCAAATGCGCACCAAGCAACGACAATATCATCGTTACGTAGAAGGCAGGCCGCTCCCATATATCTTGCCATAACCATAACAAAAATTGATCAAAATTAAGAATCATTATCGATATAGCCCTCCTGTAGCATCATGTTCTTTTGTTTTCCGAACGCCTGCTTTCGTGCCCGAGATGTGAGTTATGTTGTTTTCTGAATCACGCTTAGTCTGTATCATACCAAGACTCTCTAACTTTTCCAGACGTGCGTAAAACTCATCTCTTGTGATTGAAGGATGACGCGTATGAGTTATTCGATAGGTTTCTTCCACATCCACAAAGGTAAAACCTTCTGTAGATTTTTGTTCGTTGTTTACCATAGGCCCCATCCCTCCATTCCAATCTTACCCTTGAACTCCTCTCTCACAACAACGTCCGTTATGTCAGGGTCGCAATCGTACAACAGATGAGCTAATTTAGCCTTACCGTCTTCGTCGAGTTTATCCAACAAACTTTCGATTGTTTGCTTAATGTCTTTGTATTCTTCGCTTAACATAGCGCATTTCTCCGAACAATAAACGTCCTCATTGTACCATTCACTATAGCCACAACTGCTACAATGGTGATATTTTATGTTACATGTTTTACATATTGGCATAATTTCTGCCTCACTACATACAATCTTTATACCAAGTTTTTGTTATGAATTCTGGAATCTTACATTCATCACATGCATAGGTTGTTCCGTCGGGTTCTTCAAGAAGGAATTGCTCAAACTTGTAGCAAAATCGTTCAAATATTGGTATTCTGTTAACTCCAAAATTCTTTACAGGATTAATTGAACGCCACTTGCCATTCATCATGCGGCCCAAGTGCCTGCACTTTATACAATCGTAAGGGTTGCATACAGTCTTATTCATCGAGTGTTTCAGCTCCATCTAAATCTTCAGGTAGAAGGAATGTGCCTTGTCCTGGATTCAGTCGTTGTAACTCGCGCTCACTTTTTATAGCCATTGATCTCCAAATGATGCAACCATTTTTAGCTTTAATGTAATCTTGAATTAGTTCTTTTCCATGATTCATAAACCACGTAACCAGTATAGCCATGTCTTCGGGTGTGATGCTGTCTGCAATCGAACCGAGTGATTTGGCTGGCATTAATGGAAGACCTTCTTTAACATTTTCTAATAGTTGTAGTATTAAGCGAATATTGTTGTCAAACTCCACGTCCTTTACTATTTCCTCAAGCTTGTCCATAATATCACTCCATATGAAATAAGAAAAAATTTAGGCGGTCAACTTGCCACCTACTCCAATAAACGGAATTGCATCCGAACCAACGTACGTTGGGAGTTGTCCATTCCACTTATCAACTGCAACTTTCTGGACCTCAATTTTTCTGAGCTCGATTAGGTCTGGCGTGATAGCCTCGCGCTGCATTTTCAAAGCTTTAGCTTCTGCTTCAGCTTGAGCAACCTTCATGTCGGCCTCGACCTTAACTCTTTGCAGATCCATTTCAGCTTTTTGTTTTTGCTGAGTTGCAGTCACTTTTGCCTCAATAGCATCACTAAAGCTTTTGCTGAAGTCGAAATTTGTAATGGCAGTGCTCTCCACTAATATGCCGTATGGAGCGAGCCTTTCCTTTAGAGTGTTTTGTATCACACTAGCAACGTCTGCTCTTCTTGTGATCAATTCGTCTGCAAAATATTTTGCTGTGGAGGCTTTAACGACTTCTTGCACGAGAGGTTGGATTACTCTATCACCGTAACTGTAGCCCAAGTCCGAATAGATTGTGGGAACACTTTCCGGTCGTAGGTGATGTATAACGGCAATTGTCGTATGGACGGTCTGTAGATCTTTTGATGCGGCTGTTGCATCTGCGTCGTACTTTTGAGTCTGAACATTGAACTTCGCAACAGACTGTACAACAGGTATCTTGAAGTGGAGTCCTGGGCCAATCGCTCCAGACGACACTTTGCCCCACGTCAGAAGCACTCCGCGCTCACCTGCGTCCACTGTGTAGACAGGCCCAACGAACATAAACAATACACCTAAGACTAGTATTCCGACTAATCCGATTTTCAACTTTGCAGCTAAATCTAAAGGCACTTAAACACCTCGCGCCCCTGTACGTATTACTCTTATTTAAACGTATTGTTTATCTCGTTTATTCTAAATATTCTTGCTCTACGTCAAGTGGAGCAGGCGTAAAATACCTAAATTCTACATTTAAATGACACGCTCTATCGTCTTTTATTTCGTAGTATAAAACTTGACTGCACGTGTCTGGTAAAGAACCTACCAACTCCATGCGCGCTGTTGCGGACTGAAAACACCCTAAACCTGCTACAGCAACCCCACGATATGACGGCAAAAAACTCGTAGAGTGGCAATGGCCACAAAGTAAAATGTCCGTACGCATATCTAGTTCGAGTAAATCGTCACATATCTTTTGCGTACGATCTGTTCGATTTTGGCTACATGTGTGTTGGTTGTGGCCCTTCCCTCCATGATACATATGAATTCTGAGATGCTCTAATTGGTATGTAGCATTTGTACCATTTACGCCTGGAAGGTACGTTAAATCTGGTCTTCGCACCGTCAATTCTGTTCCAAAATCATGCCCATAAACTTTAACACATTTAGAATCGAGCGTTCTGCAATGATTTCCTGTAATGAATATATTGTGTTTAAAGCCGTATGGATAATGGCATGCCACGTACTCTATGTAGTCTTCAACGTTATGCAAAAATCTCTCACTCTTATGCAACTTACGATACATTAAGCCGTCGACTATATCACCGCAACAAACAAGTGTATCAATGTTAGCGTTCAAGCAATCCACTACAAAAGAGTTTAGAGCAGTCGGTTGCTGATACAGCGACCCATAATGTAGGTCTGATACAATCGCAACCATACGGTCATTCTTCCTCCTTCGAATGCCCAAGTTCACTGGATCAACTCCCACCACATCATACCATAGTCGTTTTACATCATGTCTCGGAATGCCTAAAATGTTGCCCATCGCTTTGAACGATTGTGTCGCTTGATATAGCTTGATTAATTCGTCAACAGAAAAGTTATACTCAGAATAGATGTTAATACCTCGCGAAAATTTTTAATCTGACAAAAAGAGTTAAAATTTGACGCGAAGTATTGTTTACATGGTTCGCTCTGTTCGTACCTTTCGAGCGTACGCATTAGCCTCTTCAAGTATTTGCAACATGTGGTCTTCGTTTATGTTGCCTTTACTCGACGTAATTTCTTCAAGCAAACGTTGCATGTAGTGAACGCTTTGGACTGTTACGTCAGGTGTTCCTTCTGGTTCTGTACTCGCCATATGAGACAACATGTCCAACACTTCGGATATTTTGTGGAGGTGACATGCTAGGGCAACATTGTTATGGCCCCTTTGTCTAAACAAATTACGCAAAAAGTTAAACATCAATTCCTCCTTCAGATGTTGCGATCGAATTTTTCAGCAGTTTGAGATGCTCCGAACGCGCTCAATCCATCGGATGCTCGCTTGATTATTTGTTTGCACTTTTCCTCATCAATGTCACCCCTGCTGGATACAATCTCGTCCACTACTTCTCTGAAGCACTCCAACTGCTCAATAACAACAGCATCATATTTATCGATTGTTGAGGCTACAGCTAACAGTTCGAACGCCTTGCTCAATCCCATTAAATGTTGCGAAACTTCTTCTTTCACAGTAATCACTCCATCAAATAGATATTACTTGAGTTGTTGTGTCCTTTGGAGTGGTCTTCATTATCTCATGGAGTCGATTGCCAGATGCGCGAATACTATCTACAAGGATGTCGAATTCCATTTTGTGCATCACGTCATTACATTTTACTGTCTTGCCTACCCTGTGATCCATCACAACAGAGATGCCCTTACCATCGTCCCACTGGAAGACTTTAGGATAGCCTGTCATGTAAGCAGATGGTAGATCTCTTGCACGCTTGACCCTAAACATACTGACGATCTGTACAAATTCAGGATCAATTGGTCTTATGCGGATTGCCATATCAGCCATACCATGTTCACGTCCTTTTAATTGATTGCCTTAGCATACGTTTAATTGTTATTTATACTTTACGTCCATACTTGGCAACAACTTCTAAGGGAATCCTTTTATTTGTCCAGACAATCGATTCAAACGTTGGACCTGCAACGCGCCCAACTTGCCCGCAATTCTTGCAAACAACTATTCCATATACGTCAGTAACAATGCCCAACGTTGGGTGCACGCAAGCAACGAATTGCACAAGCTTTACCAAGTCTTCAATTGGTTCGCCTGATAGACTCGCAATTCGCTCTAATGCGCCTTTTAGTTCAACTCCATCCGCATATATTGCCACTTCTTCGGAACCTTCTCTAAAAGCTTCCAAATGGAACGGAAACTCTCCACCCTTTATCGACATCACTATTCTATTAATCTTGTCGTTCATTTAATCTACCTCGGTTCTATTTATACGGTAAAGTATATCCTAAATAATTTAGGGTCAATAGCAACAAACACAGTGCTATTGTTATATTCAACCAAAAGCTGTTTGGCCACATGTTCATTGTACATTACCACCCCAAGTTGAATTCGTCACTTACAATACCTCCAACTCGCCTTTGCGCAAAAGTTGTCTCTTCGCTCCTCTTCTAAACGATTCTTTGTGAGATCGAGTCAATTCAAACAATTCCGCATGCCTAAACTTTTGAGCAAGATACGACGCTCTTTGTTCGATTAATCGAGCCTCATACACTACATTCATAACTTTAATATAATGAAGCAACTGCTCGATACAATCAGGAGCCATCTTGCCATACTTGGAAGGTTCATCTCGACAATCTGATGCAAGTGCTTGAGAGTCTTCAATTAGATCATCTATGTTTGATTTGACCATGTTAAGCCTCCGTCGTTATAGTCGCAAGTATGATGGCTGTAAATTCTGCTTGTGATGTTACCAAGAACGAAGGCAACATATGTGTCGCACACAATAGTTCTACAGCAGCCTCTTCATCAATATCAATTAGAGTTCGGTGTTTCATAAAGTAGGGTTACGTTAAACGTGTATTTAATATTTGTGGTACTAAAAGTCGAACAAACTTTTTTGTTTGCTCTTTTCAGTTAATCGTTCCTTGGAGATACCTAACGCTTCGAACACTCTAGCCAGCGGTCCGACTAACTGCACCTCAACATACCATGAAGTATCGATACGACCGCCATTTTCGCGAACGAAGTCAGGATGGTCAACTCTCAGACTGATTGGACCGTCCCCTGGTAACACGAAATAAGGTATGCGGTCTCCAAGACCGTATGTTGGCTCTCCGCGTTGCTTCATACGCTCCATTACAGTGACATGCGGTTGAATACACTTATATTGGGAAGCATTTCGTCCAATCTTCTTGCTAAGGATTAACTTGTCTGCAAGTTCTTTATTGTCTTTAATGTTTTGGAGTTGTTCAACCTTTTGTATAACATCTCTGCAATACTTTAAAGCTTCTTCGGTTTTGCCTTCAATCAAGATTAAATCGAAACAATGCTTCATAACTTCTTTTGTAAGTTGGGACCAATCTCGTCGCACAATCTCAATGCCACGAACCTTCATTTTTTGTTTTCCATTAGAGTCTACCAGAAGCGCCATGTATCGCTTTCTCTCTAGTATCATTATGCGACGAGCGAACGCTTCAAATGCAAAATTCATTGGAGGAGGCAAATGTTTACTCATCTCGACGTTTATTGCAGATCCGATCGATTCGGCTTCACTCGGTGTAATATCCTTATCAGAAGATAAGTATAGTGAGTCGGTGTCCAAAAGTATGGTCTTCAATTTAACTGACAGAAGCATCGATTCGACTATTTTTTGAGTGTTCGTTATGGTTTCTCTTCCAATTGAAGTTACAGCACTAGCAATACGCTGATCGTATAGTCTTGACCTCTTCTGACCACACATTCCATATGCACTGTTCAATATAATTTTAAAAGCATTTTGCATGTCATCGAAATACGCTTTAGATTTAGGATCTTTAGAGGATTTCATAAGGGCTTTTGCATCAACGCGCTTTTGATACAACTCCGCTAGAATTTTTGGTAATATTCCTTCCAATTGAGCCTTAGATACAAATTCTGCTCCATTAGGAGTCTTTATAACGTTCTCACCACACAACAATGGATCGTTTATGATGGTGTCCCAACTAATATTGTACGCACGAATTATCGAAGAGTAAAGTGAAGTAAAATCACATATTATGACGTTCTCATGTATACCTTTTTCGGCATAGACTAGAGCACCTTTAAAGTCTTCGCCTACGACTTCACCCTTTGGTTTAAGTGGGAACACTCTATTGTTTTGCCTGAACGCACGCAACAGTAACGACTCCAATCGAATCGTTTGTCCTCCATTCATACAGTCGTGTAGTAGAACTCCGCTTGCTTTACATATAGCAGAGTATTTATCAATTAGGCGGAGTTCTTCGACTAAATCCAACACAAGGTCCGCATCTTTTAGAGCATATTCAACGAACCGTGACAAGCCTCCATCCAACCAAAGTTGCCGCATTTCAGACGGTTTAACATCCAGTTTTTCTTTATCAATTAATTTGTGAGCAACATTGCTTAACGAATAACTATCCAATGAATAATTATCCTTTATAATATTCATTGTGTCGAATACAACGCGCCCTGAACACCTAACTTCAACTTTTTCTCCGAAGTTCGAAACATCACATGGCCGTCCGTCCCGCCCAATATTGAAATCCATTCCATACACTGAATATCTTTTTAAGAGATAATCGAAGTCGAATCTATTCGAATTGTACCCTGTGATGATGTCAGGGTTATACTGCAGAATGAATTGTTTGAAGGTCTGTAGCATCGTGCGTTCGTCAGTGCACCATATTAAATCGGGGCGTGACTGTAACTCCTCCGGTGCATATTCTTTGGGGAACGCAAGAAACGCTTTAACTTCTCGCTCAGGTCGATTCACTGCCACAGTGACCATAATTACAGGGTGTTTGTCGGGTGTTGGAACGCCATGCTCTGGAGGGAGGCATTCTATGTCGAATCCGAGCAATCGTAAAGGAGCGTCGTCGCTTCGTTCAATTAAACGTACGTTATTTCCGGTGGCTTCAACCCACGACATACCTCCGATTCCTTTATCAACTAAGAATCTGTTCGTGAAGATAATGTCTGCTTCGTATACCTGGCCCCAACCATTCCGAATAATCACGTCGCGAAGTTTTGATACATCTCCTGGAGATTTAGTAACTATGCGCACCATCTTTACAGGGTGTACTTGGTATCCGTTGGGAAGGAACCGCTCCACTTCTTCCGTTCTGATTATTTCAGATGACCCTCCAAGCCAACGCTCAACTTCATCCTCAAAGTAGGGCTCGAATTTTGCATAGAAGTAGGGTTCAAATTTTCTGATATCATGCTGTACATAGTCGCCTGTTGCTGAACGTCCGTACAGTGTGACCACAGGGCGTCCCCAATCTTTATTCGAATATGTAGCACTAATCAGTTGGAGTTGGTTCGTTGTCGTTGTCATCGCTACCATCGTTACACATTATTCCATCGTGACCACAATCAATATAAATTGAAGTTTTCATCACGACTTTTGTTGAATCGGCTGCACCAAATTCAGCATCCTTATCAAGGTTTAATCCGATTGTATCTGTTACAAAGATTTCAGTATCGATTGGAAAAAATCCAATGTCCTGTATCTTGTGTTGTATTACAACAAACTTTAATCCTCCAAAACCGTCATCCTCGTATTCTTTGTACCGTATGATCAAATCTTCTTGTTCGAGTTCCCCGTATCCGATGAGTAATTCGTCTTTCACAACAAGTTTCCTCCATTTGCTTAATCTTTTGAATAGCTTTTTGTTGGTACTGTGCGCCACCAACGTCTCGCTCCTTCCGAATCCTTAGCATACTCCACAGGGTAAAGCATGCGGCGGAGCGCCCACAAATCATACCCCACAGTATTCCCATGGATATCGAGCATTATACTAAGTTCGTCTGTTGTGTCACCTAGATCAGGATCATTTGTTGGATTGTACGTTAAGACTTCGAATACAATATCTCTTGATTGCATATATCCCTCCAAAAAAGAATAATCGATTGTCTCATACTCTAACTAAACATAGGATCGTCTATTGAAGATCTTGGAGGCACTATTCCTGTTAGATCGATAGACTCTTCACTATCGCATGAAGAACATGACCCTCCACACGATTCCTTTTCACCTTTCGAATTCATCAAACGCATGAGTTCTTCTGGAGACATTTTGCTTGCTTGTGCTGATGCAGCCGCCAGTTTGTACGCAAACATTCCTTCGCCGACCATTAATCCCAGGATCGCAACCTCCAATGGAGTATTGCCTCCCTCCATCACTTCTTCGATGAGTTGAGATTTGCACTTCTTGTCAGACCTTTCCGCAATCTTTGTGCCAAGTACACTCAGTCTGTGCAGGTCGTTGGATGTCAGACCGACAGCTTCTCCAACTCTCTCCGCTTCATGATTAAACTTCTTTTCAGGCTTCACAACATTCACTCCAATCACTTTATTCCAGATCTTAATTTATTCCAGCTTTGCCGTACGTTATACGAATATTTAAATGTTGTGGTCAACTCCACTCCACCGTAAACTATATATTAGAGTTTTACGTAACAAGCGTGCATGAAACTCGATGTGCCGAATAATGTAGTGGAGGTGGCGCGCAAGATCGCCACCAGATCAAACATGCATCAGAAGGTTGGTGCAGTCGTATACAAAAAAGACCGCGTCATTTCTACAGGATACAATCGGTGGTTGAGAATAGGTCACGTACAGTCTCACTCCACCTCGTATACACGATATAGTATTCACGCTGAAGAGGACGCGTTGCTTGGAGCTCGCCCAAAGGATTGCATCGGCGCAAGCATCTATATTTATAGGAATGGAGGAGGCCTTGCGAAGCCATGCGAAAAGTGCCAGGCAATGCTCACCAGATGGGGCATAACACAAATTCAGTGGAGCGACTCCATATGATCAATATAACTAAAGGTAATGTTGTTTATGGTGCAGGATTCATACTAACTCTCTGCGTATTGTTGAAGACTGTCATCGTGCTCGATGATACAATCGATTACGTTGTGTGGTTTGCCCTTGCCGTAATGCTCGGAGACGTCTGGCAACGTATAGGCAAATATGTGAATGAGGTATTCTAACCATGATTGGCCTGATTAAACGAATGGCAGGACGTCGTTTGGTTCGATCCATTGGTAACGAACTTCACATTCAAGTAATCCACAACGCTCGAATGCCAATCGAATCACCTGCTGCATTCCACATCAACGGTAAGTACAATCCTCACACGAATCACATAGAACAAATTAATAAATGTATTCAAACTTCGCGCCACATTTACAATATGCCGCCATCTGCCATACTTTATACGATGTTACACGAATATTGTCATAGTGTGCAGTATAGTTGGCGCAACCTTCACGAAACACTAGGTGTATGCGAACAAAGGATACCACTAACAAATGCTAATGAGTTCTTCAACACAACTCTAAATGACGAAGAAAAATGGCAATTACTGTCTATTTGTTCCAATCATATGGTGTTGTATGGCCTGCTCCAAAATGACCTCAGACTGCCTCAAATTACTGGTTGGGAACGTGATGAATCTGAACAATGTGCCGTATTCTATACACTAGCTATAATGTATAAATCAGAAATGACTCAGAAATACCCTGCACTCATGGCACACTTTGTTCGAGAGGTCAACAACAATCACTACGGTCCAACTACACAAAATCTATTCAATCGTATCGACGAATTACCAACTATACAACACTTTGTGGAACGTGCACCTCCAATACTTGACCCAATGTACAAAATTCCGAATACCAAATCCACATCATTATTAAAATCAATCAGATCACTGATAAAAATGGAGTTCGATTAAATGCAACCCTTAACTACAGGAATTCAGGAACCCTCGTTTGGAAACCGAACCGTCCAGTTCCGATTCATCTCGTCGGAAGGAGCACACCAAGTACAGAATGTACGGAGGGAATGCGGCTTGATCTTGATGTTCAGGCCATCGCCTGGATAAAACAAAAATTAAAAATTTTATTTTTTTTATTCTTCAATTGTTGCGTCTTGTGTTATATGTTTCCATCGTTGATAGTCTGGATCTGCTTCAGTCGCTCTTTGGAATATCTCTGACGCGTTCTTTTTTGGATTATTCCGATAAAAGTCTGCGTGTTCTTCAGGCAAAGTTAGAGTTTTGCGAGCCATTGTCATTTAAATCACCTCTGTTTTTATTCGAATTCCTCTCCCTTCTTCATCATGTGTTCGTGCTTCACAAGCAACTTGCCACCCCAACATCCTCGCTTGTCCATTAGAGCAGGCCATTCCGCTTCATTTGAACCTGCTTTGGAGGGGTCGTAGCGAGCTGAGTGCGCCCCATGCGTGCATGTGGCGGATCCTTTAGGCCCAAACACACATGCGGAGCAAGCCGTCCATTGATCTCCTTCGTCAGGCGTAGCTTTATAATGCGTTTTGATTTGTCGCATACTCTAGAGTAGTACGTACTATAATTTAAACTTTGCGCCAAGTTGGTTCACTTGATCTGCCGTATAATGCGTTTTAAAGGGCTCAATTTTTGCACAACGTATAAAATATAGTTTGGAGTGAAAAAGTTCAGCCTTGACGCCTACGTGCAAGCCTAAGCGATTGTACGTTGTGAAGAGGTATATAAATTTCTAGATTCTATCTAAATCCTTCTTAATTCATTTCTGGTCTTTTCATCTAGCATTTTCACGGTCTCCTCGAAACAATGCGAGCACATCGTATGCAATGGAGAGTTATCGTCGCTTCCAGCTTCTTGAAGAAGCTTTCCAAGTGCCCACAAGATTACTGCTTGATTCTTTAACATTTGATCTAATTTATCCATAGTTTCATCCTCTATGCAATATTGGTACGTACTAGGATAAATAGTTTGTGCTTCATACTCCATATACCGTTTAAAGCAAAATCGTGACGCGCCAAAACCTACGAAATAGTAGAAATGCATACTGTATAGATACTGTTTGGATACTGTATAAATAAAAATCAGTTTTATAAATTAAAAATATTGAACAAACTTTAACTTTTCGTTGCTAAATCTCCCCACTATTACTACTTTTATTTATCTTTTCTTTTCTTAAGGGAAAGAAGAGAATAGAAAGAATAGAGTAATTAATGGTATAAGAGTAGAAATTGAAATTTGAACAGGAAGAATTGTATAGTAGAGGGGTAGTAAAATTCTAGGAATTCACAATATACTATTAAAATAGAGAACTAGTTGTTGATTTTTGTTATACAGCACATCCAACGGTAAAGGGTAAGCTTTAGGAAAACGAACAAACAACAAAGGAACAAAAAATAGGGGAGAATAAAGAATAAAGGTTTGGAGTGGAACTACTGAGCCACTCCCTTCGCGTACACTCCGACCCCATTGGTCAGAACGATCTCTACACCAGGCGTTACGTTTTCGCTCAGTACAATCACTCTGGACTGATCCCTTCCGAAGCTCATCGTGCCGCCCAACATCATCGTGTAGGGTGTGGTTCCGACCACTGTGCCGTTCGCAACGATCTTCAGGCCGCCAAGGTCCCTCAGATCTGGCCCAATATTGGTCACAGTCACAACATTGCCTGTAGCACTTATTACGACACCATTGTGACCCTGATCCAGCATATTCAGCTCGGCGAACTCCGCAGGAACATCTGCAACATCTCCAACCTCAGCACCTGCAACAATGCCTGTAATTGCTACAAGCATCGCGCCCAACACTACACCTATTGTTCTCATTGTACAACCTCAATCATTGTTTCAACAATACTCCAAGTGACGCTTATCGTATAAATAGATTGTCGTATATATGAAGTTAACTCTTGTGCAACGTTTAACACAAACTACATATATAGGTTGTACGTAACGCAAAGCTAATTTTTAAAAACTTATCGGAGGTATTCGATTTGGAAAGAAAACTAGCATCTATTCAAGTTGTAGAAAAGATTGTGCCGATAGAAGGCGCAACTAGTATAGAACTGGCGCAAATATTGGGTTGGAGCGTGATTGTCAAAAAGAGTGAGTTCGCTCCAGGCGACTCCATAATATACTGTGAGCCAGACAGCGTACTACCCGAACTTCCTCCATACGAATTCTTAAGGAAAGGCTGCTTTGTGAACAATGGAGCTGTTAGAGGGCACAGAATTCGCACGCTAAAGTTAAGCAAATTTGGAGTCATATCACAGGGTATTGTATTCCCTCTAACGCTTCTGCCTGACAGTCATTACACCATTGGAGAAGATGTAACGCAAATTTTAGGTATCGTGAAGTTCGATAAGCCTGTACCAGTGCAATTGAAGGGTAAGGTTCGCGGCACAAGGCCCTCCTTCGTTCCTCGTACAGACGAAATGCGTATTCAAGCCGTCCCGAACGTTCTAACAAGGAATAAAGGTAAAGTGTTTCAAATTTCCGAGAAGTGTGATGGAACAAATGCAAATTATTTCATGGACCCTGAGACTGGATTGCACGCTTGTTCGCGAGAAATGGATTTACATCCTGGGGAACCGCACAAGTTTTGTGGCAACTCTTACTGGAAATACGCTCTAGACCATAACATGGACGAAGTATTGTATCAATTCGGCAACGTTGCTCTCCAAGGCGAACTTTTGGGCCCTGGTATCCAAAGCAACAAATATAATCTCAGCGAACTGGTTTACAGAGTATTCAACGTTTATGACATTCAAAACAAAAAATATATGGAACTCGACCAGATACTTGACGCTGTAGATACGTTTGGCCTTGGTAAAGACTTTACTGTGCCGTACCTCGAGCAAGTTACATTGGATCATAGCGTTGAAGAGTTGCTAACAATGGCGGATGGTAGGAGCAAACTCAATGGAGACACTTGGCGCGAAGGTATTGTACTAAGGTCCGTTCCAGAACAACTAGATCAAGAATTGGGTAGACTCAGCTTCAAATGTATCAGCAGGCGCTTCCAACTAGCCTATGGTGAATGAGTAAGAGTTGGAGTTACCGCAACTTTTTTATACTTACAATACGTACAACTCACGCGGAAGTGTTACCATGTTAGCCAAAAGCGAAGATGAGCTTAAAAGTGAATTAAGTATGCTTAGAGCGGGACGTAAGGATCGCATAAGACATATTGCGAAGTGGGTGACAAGCAACAAATTCACTGTAGTAGAAAAAGAACAACTCATACAAGACGATCTGGATATGGTCAAGTATTATACAAATAAGATCACGTTCATCGCACAAATTCTGGGCATCGAACTAGAAGAAGTTAATGGAGTGGACGGATAAATATGAGGCACGCTCTGCGTACAATGTATCGGAACGATGAAAGCGACACCTTTAGTGCGTTTGTTGAACATCGGCATAGAAATAAGAGACTCCATGGAACTCCTGTAGAAGAAGTTACCTTGGTGAATGTAGTCAACGAATGGGGAACAACTCGTATAGATCACCTCAAGATGTTGATCGGACGTGAGATACCTGCAATCCCTTTAATCTATTCCAGAGTTGTTCCCCGTACGACTATTCGATTTGTCGGACGGGCTTTTGAGTATACAAGGCGCAACGGCACAATCGATTATGGTTTGAAAATTGTTAAATTGTTGTAAGGAGTATATACTATGTGGCCATTCAATAAAAACAAGAAACCAACTCCATCAGATATTCGGCAAAAGTTGATAAAGGACAATTTTACGCAGGAGCAAATAAAGTACGTTAAGAATTGGCAATCAAGTGGCATATACCTAACGGAGGATCCAGTTGAAGCAACGCCTGAAGGAAATGCAATAATTGGTATAATTCCCGGTTATGGCGAAAATAGAACGCACTTGAGCTTAGGAATCCTGAAAGATGAAGAAGATGCAATGTGGGTATGGCAAGATCTAAACTGCACTTATATGAATAGTCATTTTGATGCTCTAGACGACAGGTTGAAGAAATTGTCAGCTAAAGTACAAGCCCTGCTTGAAAAGAAACAAAAAGATGACCAGATTGAAAAAGAGTCGTGTCGTTCGCTTCACTCAAAACTAAAATTATAATTTATTCTTTATTCTTTTGTTAATTCTTTTTCCATTCGTCGCATCAAGCTAGTTTCTAATTGTTCTGAAGTGAACGGGCAAAATCCTGTCATATCCGAACAGAAGGAGCCAAAAAATTCTTTACATAAATCGCATTTAGTCATCAGATCACCTCGTTTGTTTCATCTGTTCAAGATATTGTCCTTTGGTGATACCGCAATATCTGCATACATAATACCCTCTGGAGTCGGTTACAAAATCATGACGTCTGCAATTCTTTTGAACAAAACTTACAGGTTTATCATCTTTTGGAAATCGTCGCCTGTGTTTTACCATGTAATCAAGTCCGCAAAAATAGTAACAGGGGTGGAGTTACTCATCCGAGGGAGTGACTCCATGTTCTTTTGGAGTGAAGTGCCTTCCAAACCAACCGCACTGCCTAAAGATTATGGCCATCAGATACCCTCTTCGTTCGATATCCGCCCAACTCCACTTAGCTTTTGGACATGTGCACGATGCCATAGTCAAGTCTTCTGGTCTATATCGATAAAGTTTAAAGTACGTGCAATCTGTGCACTTTTTACCAACACCGCCTCTAAATACATTTGCCATGTTTAATCCGAGTTCGATCGATAATTCAATTGCAATTCCGAACAATAATATCGGTATGCTCCACAACAATTGTTCCAACAAACAAACCACCTACACAAACGTTACGTTAAAGTAGTATATATACTTTATGTTAGTTCGTTTAATCGTATAAGTCCTGTGTTGGCCCAACAAGCCGTTTGTCTGCCATTCACATTCTTAATGGTCGTTTTGTGCCATTCTACCCTCTTAACGTAGGCTTTGCCGAACCAATTCTTATGGAGCGGTGTAACATTGTGCTTTTTACAAAATAGGCAGTATGCATCGTACATTTCTTGTTTTGTTGGAGGGAAAGCATCCGCATCTTCTTCGACGTGGCGTTCAACAAACGCACCGACAGGGTCTGATTGTGATTTGTACTTAATCGTCATGTCGAGTATACTTGAAGCGTTGGTGAATTCGTTGCGTTCAATTAATTCTTTAAGGTACGGCATAACTAGATTGAAGAGACCTGAAAGCTCTACAGGGTCTGTTATTGCTTTGAGAAGGTCTGCGTCGTATTCGGCCTTAGTAAAGACATGTTCAAAGGGTAAGATCTCTACCCGTCTATAAAATCCTGTAGTGTCGTCGCGAACCATTGGCAATTGATTCGTTGCGAACACAAGTTTAGCATAATTAACAAAATCAAAAGCATGCTCGCCTTTTCTCTGCGCCCTAATAACGTCCTTATTAGAGGTTAACATTTTCATTATATTGATGTTCGGCAACTCTGTCTGCTCCATATCTCCAAAAAGATTTACTAACTTTAAATGAAGGTCTGCTGTTGCGAACCTGTCCTTTTCAAGATCGTGCATTGAAACCGATGAGCAATTACGCGCTCCAGTAAAGTTACGCAACAAATCCAAAAAGATAGTCTTGCCTGTGCCTCCAGGTCCCAAAAGAATGAATGCCTTCTGCAACGTATACTCTCTGTACATTAGGTATGCGAGCAACTCCATAACCTTCGTTCTGTCCTCGTCGTGCAAAACATTGCGCAACATTCGTTCGATGTGGGGGCATGTTGCATGCGGGTTATACACTAAGGGTATCTGGATTCGGCTAAAGTACGGCCTCCTCCCGCTCAATTGATACTCTAAAGGGTCATGTGGAGTAAACTCACCATTATACCAATTATATAGGCCGTTATCCATATTAATAATGTGCAAATCGTTGTCGAATTTACTCGATTCCACGTAGGTTAGTCCTTTAATTATATCAGTAACTTGATTTAAAAGGTATGTTGTGTAGACGTCCCTTCCATTCTTATATCTGTAGCCTTTTAAGCATTTAACCAATAGAGACCGTATATATTCGTTACCTCCGCGCACGTACAGTCCGTTGTGGCAGATTAAAATTTCGCCTGTTTCGACTACTGTTGCCATCGGAACAGTCCTTAAGACGAACTCTGCGAGGTCCATGTGATTTACTCCAAGTACGTCGCATGTTCTTGAATTAATATCCAGACATTGTTCGATTGAATCTTTTGTGAATTCTACCATACAAATCAGTCCTATAAATTAAACGTCGAATGCAGCAGCTATCATACCGGTGAACATTAAACTACCTATTGTGAATAGTATGATAGTTGCGATTAGTGGATGAAAGAAAATCAAAAATGAAAGTCCATAAACTGCTGCAATTGTTACGCCAAACAATAATGCACCTAAAACTATACACGTAAGAATATTCATTGTTCGACCTCATATAAATATGTTGTGGTTAAAAAAAGTCCAGAAGGAGCCATCACATTCGTTGTTTTTTGTGACGCTCCTCTAACCAACGTTTCAATTCATACAAAGTTTTCATTCGAGTCACTCTGTATTCATCTCTTAGATGGAAGCAAGCATTCGTTATGTTACGCTTAGTATGATCTCCTTTGCCTGTAACGACTCCATCACATACCCAAACATATGGTCCACTCTGCTCAACCATCCAGAGGAGGGCGGGCAAATCCACAACGTTGCCTCCGCCAAGGTAAGGCAACTCATCAACAACTTTACCATTATGTGCAAGAATGTATAGTTGGCCGTTGTTCACATGACCTCCTCGCGCGCAATATCCTGCGATTGTTGCGCCTCCGCTCAACTCTACAATACGTTGGAGTTCGTCATGATTAATTGACATTGAGCCCGAACAATCAATTAGAACTGTGCCAACGAGCGGACGCTTTCTGCGCTTCGTGAAGCACATACCGTCTGTATAAATACGTTGTGGATATTTTAGAGTGAAGCCTGTGTCTGTACGTTTGGAGATTTTTGGTACAGGTTGCGTCAGTTCCACCATTGGTATGATTTCCATTGTACCTGAATCTTCCAGAGCATGTGCAATATCGTCCCCGACTTCAGGATCAATTGGAGTGATTGGAGTAGTAGGATCATGTGGTAGAGGAATTTTAAATCCACTACATGACGAAACATCCTCTAGGCCATACATCCGAACAACTTCTTTTGCAAGCTCCGCAGATATGGCAGGATCGTGCCGTCCCTCCAATAAACATGTAGTCAATTGAGCAACGTCGCGTGACTCCAAAGGATGCATCCAACCCATACCACATTCTTTCAAGTATGCTTTGTATGTGTCGGGATCATGTAGCAGAAGTGGAGCTCCATATATTCCTTTCAAGATTCTGTCAATTTTGCCATCAGTTGGAAGTTGCTTAGCTCTTTCGAGCAATTCGAGAGGTTCTTGTACGCCTTGTTCCAATCCCAACATATGAACGCGAGCGTCCTCGAAGCATTGCGCCACGTAACGTTCCACTTCAGTCAAACTTGGATCAGGTATTCTTTCAGAGTATCTAACGTGTAGCATTTCGTGTACTCTAGTAGCTTGGTCAACCTTCGCAGAAGGTATAGTCATTTGTTTAGACTTTAGGCTGCAATGAGCTTCACCTTGGGCAACAGTTACATGCCAATTTCCGGGCATTATGAGTTCTGGAGCGGCGTCTCTGCGAACAAATCTTGCTTTCTTGTGTTCGTGCTTTATTCCCATTCTAACGCCTCCGATTAATCGCTTGGATCAATTGGAGCAAGTGACCATGCAAATCTGTTAGATCTCCGAACCTTGTTACGCCTCCTGATCGAACCAAATTGAAGCAAGCATTCGTTATGCAGTCGTAATGATCACCGCCTCTGCCATTAACTCCTCCATCGGATACCCAAACATGCGGGCCTTGCTGTTCCATTAGCCAACAAAGGGCTGGATAATCTACAGCGTTATAACCGTTCAAATGACTGGGTAATTTTTTAACAACATACCCATTCTGCGAAAGAATGTATAGGTTGCCTTCGTTTGCTCCAGTCCTATGTTTTTCGCAGTATCCTGCGATTGTTGCGCCATTGGACATTTCCACTATTGTCGTAAGCTCTGAGCGTTCGATTGACATTGAGCCCGAACAATCAATTAAGATTGTGCCTATGTAGGGTCGCTTCTTGCGGAGATCGAAACAAAGTTGGTCCGTATAGACGCGTTCAGGGTGTTTCAGAATGAACCCAGAATCGGTTCTTTTTGGTCTCTTCGTCACAGGACGCCTTGCCATAGGCAAATCATCCACTACGTGCATTCGAGCGGACTTCTCCAAAGCTTGTGCAACATCTTTACCTGTTACAGGATCGACTACAGCACGCGGAGGCTGCTTTTCTTCGGTTTCTCCATATTCGGAGAAGAATTCGTCACCGTCAGGTTCATCCTCATCATTGTAATAGATTGAAGCAAGCTCTTGTGCTAGAGCATACACTACATTGGGATCGTTTCGGTTCTCGATAATCTTTTGGCCGTACTCGTCCACGATTGTTTCTTCTTGGTAAGTGAGTTCGCAACCGTCCTCATAGAAATCGTGGAGATGGTGGTTCGTTAGAATGAACGGCTTTCCACAAATGCCCTTCAATATACGCATAAATGGATGCGATGCTGAAGTGGACATCATTCGAGTGAAGATTGGGTTGAGTTCGCGCTGGACTCCTTGTTCTACACCCAACGCGTTAATTCGCGTTTGTTCAAAACAAGCTAAAGCAGCTTGTTCGAATTTATTCTTAGCGTGAGGCAACTTTTCCGAAGCATGCCGCACATGTATATAGCCTTGGATTCTTGTGGCTCGATCGTAGGGAGCATTTCCACTAGGTGCATATATTACGTGCTCTGTCAGATCAATTGAAGGTTTTCCCTCCGCCACATTCCACTCTGCAGGTAAAATTAATTCAGGAGCAACATGACGTTTGTTGCTCCATCTTGGTTTGAATACTTTGCTATCGTTTGTCATGTATACTCCCTAGTTATTCGTCCAACACAAGGTCTCTCACATAGCATGCTTTGCCGTTAGCTAGGCGAACTGCTCCATCACAACTTGTGTATACATCTGTTACTTGGGTCGCGTCAGTTGGGCAGCCGTACGAATTGGCCGCAACAGTTACCCTCTTGCCAATCCACCATTCAGCTTCAGGTCGTTCCCGTCCAGTAATTCGAACACTCGATGCAACATGTGAAACCTCTGGTAGAAGATTTACTCTGTCTGATTTGATTGTTTGTACACCACACCATGTACCCAAAGAGCCGCCATCATAGTCACCAATTTTCACTAGGTCACTTGATGCATCGTATGATAAGACTGTACCGATACCTTCGCGAACTTCTTCTTCATATTTTGGAGTAACCTTTACTCTATGCCCAACCCACGTTGCTGGATCCGATGGGTCTGCTGTACCATGCGCTACAGTGTGGCCACTTGTTGAAGAAGTGGCGGAGCTTCCCGCTCCCTTACTTCCGAAAGCCGACCTTTAAGATCGCGCCCATCTCTGCTGCCTTGTCACCGAATACAGCCGCAAGAGCGTCGTCACTTCCTACAGCCTCTCTGAGCTTCGCAAACGCTATGAAGTCCCGCATTGAGACTACAGTGTCCTTTGCACTGTACGCGTTCCTAGCGATCTGTTGGAGGTCTGCTGGAAGGAGTGCAATCGCGTCCGGATGAGGTTCAGTTATATTGATACGCATATCGAAACGATCGGCGAGAGCGAGTGGCAGATCATCAAGAGTGCCGTTCATTGTTGCTATTGCTCTGAACCCTTCTGCGGGTTTAACATTGACGAAGCTGCCTTTGTTGTCGGGTATTGTTAATCCCGCAATAGCTTTATCGTCGAGTATAGCGTACAGAACAGTCAGTACTGAGCCAGATGCTTTGTCAATTTCATTTATTACAAGGAGCTTGCCTTCAAGCCACGCTCTGATAGCAACTCCAGGCTGAAATACGAACTCCTTGCCCTTGGGAACCCACATTCCCAATATCTCTGAGACTGAGGACTCTTCATTAAGAGTGACTGAATAGTACTCCTCGCCTTTGTCTGTGGCAAGTTTGCAAGCGTTGTAGGTTTTGCCTGTGCCCGGTTTGCCGTACAAAATTGACCTGTGAACAGCGCCTGCCTTAGCGACCTTACCAAAGAGATTCCAACCATTTATTTTTGTAGCCATTGTTCTGACCGTCCTTACCTTCAATCCTATGTTTTTAACAGCCCTCAGTAAGTACGACCACTATAAATATGTTACGGTTAGAGTGGGGCAAACAACATCCACTCTTTAAAGGTTAACCCTTTTTCTGGACTTCAATTCTGCCATCTTGCCAGCATTCCATTTATCATGAACTACTCCATCCTTTACAGTGCCTACAACCGAATAATATCCTGTAATTCTGGAGTATATTACTAAGTCGTTTGAACCACACGATTCACAATGAGTATGAATGCCATTTAGCATTTTTTTGCAGTTGGAACACTGTGTCATGTCTTTAGTGAAGGCCACATACCCAATGTTCGTGTGCTTGAATACGTTCATGGCGAAGTCCATTAATCCGACTGGATTTGGTGACTCTTCTCCTAGCCATATGTGGGTGATTGCTCCACCATCAATTAAAGGCCAAAATTCATTTTCCAATGCAAGCCTTTCAAACAAACTGATATCTGCTCCAACTGATGGAGCAAATCCATTGGAGTAGAACACTGGAAGATTTCGGGTAGAGTGAGCATTTCCAATCGCTGTGACATAGTCACCCTTAACAATGTTTGTAGCCATTTTATCATACACAGTATGGAACATGTCAGAAACAGCGAACCTTTGGCTAACAGTTTCGGCAGGTGTACGCGCAAGCACGATTTTCATACCGTGTTCTTTACTTAACGTTTTGCAATATATACTCATTGCTTGGAGCACCTTTTTACCTAATTCAACCGCATCTCGACTCTCATGTAACTCTTTGCCTACGTGATATTGTACCATTTCGTTTAGTCCAACAATTCCAATCTCATACACAAGGTTATCGAAATCAACGTATTTAGATCCAAGTTTTCCTGTATTGGGGTCTATTGGAGTTTGCGTTAGGAATTGGAGTCTGTCAGAATTATTGATTATCATTTGACGCTTGATTTTGAATATTTCAGTAGCGATATCCATTGTTTTTAGAATGTTCCGAATCAATTGTTCATCGTTATGATCGGATTTGTACGCGTGACGTGGGAGATTTATACTGATAGCTTGCATGCCTCCCAAATCAAAATGTTCTCCATTGCGAAAGTTTAATCGATCTTCAAACAATGAGTCCTCGTCGCGTGAAGTTGAAAACGAAAAACTACAGCATTGCATGCACGCCACCGACTCCTCTGCCTTACGATATTCTGGTAACATATTATCGAAGTAGAGTGTACCGTATTTAGATACGACTTCGAATGCCATTTCATACAGTTCTCTGTAGCTAGGGGCAGTTTTTGTCATCTCGGAATCGATTAAAGGAATACTCCAAGTTTCTTCGTCAACAAACTTTTTTTCAATTGCTACTTCTACCTTCGGAAACGGAAACAACCTACCATGGTAGTCACCCTTTAAGGAAAGTTCCATAAAAGCTTTAAACATTAATCGGACTTCTCGTTCAAATTCAGAGTATGTACGACGCGATGTACCATGCGTTCCATCCCACACTTTGCCTTTAAATACTATCGGAGCGTTTTCTAGAATTTTAGGAACTCCAGGATTCAGATTAATCGAGCTGAAGCAGGGTTGTCCTCCCCTCGATACATACATTTGGTTGAGTTCGTACACCATCATTTGGCACAATTGATGAATTTCCTCGTAAGATTTACCTTCCATATAAGGAGCGAGGAAAACTGTGCCATGGAGCAATCCTTGTCCTCCGGAATTCTGAGTTTGTCCCATTCCCATTACTTTTGTTGCTTGCAAAATAGCAACGGTTGCATGTTGGGCAGGGCCAGCTGCCACCGCTTGAAGTCCTGTGCCGTCTGGCTTAAACCCATAGTAAAAAGTGTATCGAAGGTCCCATGATTTACAGAATGGTCTAGTCCCAAAGTACTCTTCGTCGTGAATATGAAGGTCGCCTGATAAATGTTTCTCAATTAACTCTTTTGGTAGCATTCGATTGTACCAATTTTTCGAGGTCTTGTCTGCTACAATCTTATGGGATGTCTCTGGAGATGGTGTTAAGTTTGCGTTGTCATAATCAGAACCTCCTTTTATTACATCGTAAAATTCCCTTGCAGGCATCCCAACGCGTGACGCAGCTTTAGCCAATTCACATTGGCCGTCCTTTACAAGGATCGAAGTGACAATTCCTCGTATTGTGTCAGAGCTAATTGGATCTTCTCCAAGCTTGATCACTTGGTGTTCTGCACGTTTCGCAACGTTTTTCGCGTCCTCTAGTGTGAAATTGATCGCAGGATAAAAATGACGCGCAAAATCTACATCTTTCATGAGTTCTGATATAATTGCGTTTCGATCCCATGGCAACGTATGTTCGTCAGAGGTTTTAACGTAAGGCAAAGTCATGTAATGTTTTCTCCTAAAAAATCGTGCCCACGCCAAAATTAAAACGTGGGTAATATACAGTCAATTTAGTAAAGTTTTAAAAGTTTATTCTTCGTTACGCAAAAGTTCCACGAAGGCCCGATTCTTCACGACCATCGCGTCCATGTCGCATAGGTGTTGTGCTAGAGCTTCGCCTTCGAGCAAAACACCGTCAATATGGACTAAAATCAAGCCGTCTCGTGTAAGTTCGTTTAGAGCTTCTGCTTGTGATGTACTCTCTTCGATGTAGTCAGTTAGAGCAATCAGTTGATTATCAGTTTTAAGTTTTTTAACCATTGCGTCAAAATCGAGTACAGTCATTAGTTGGTCTTCATAGAAGTCGTACCATTCGATTTGAGCCATCACATTGCCTCCAGTAATCGTACATCCGACATTCTATAGATTACTTGTACGTATGCGCCGCATTCTTCACATTCGTATATTTCTTCCAAGCAAACACCCATTGGAGGATGGTTGTGGTAGGTTGCGTCCGCCCTAATTATTAAGTATTTGCAACTGCACTTAGGACACACTAAATCCATACAATCTCTGTCATGACGCGTCATGAATGCGTCCATTGCATGCAGTTCTTCTTCGTCAAGTGGAGCGAACTGCTCTAGTGCTTTGTTCAATTCTTCCTCAGTTAGTTCTTTGCCAAGTTGTTCTTTATCATTTGTCATTTAAAGCCACTCCATATCTTGTGCTACAAGTTTGTATATAAGGCAACTTTGTTTCCTAACAATTATTCGTCTGAACTTCAATCTAAATGGTTTGCCCTTTTGATATGCACGTAGTATAAGCGAATTATGATGGCAATCTGAATTCACATTGTACAAAAGTAAATCATCAAGTGGAGTTTTTACAGTGAATTTGCCATCAACTTGCTCGCGAAACGCACTCATCGAGTACGGGTCAGGGTCAGAATGTTTAGTGATTTCCCATGACTCCACGTCAATATCATCTTCAACCATCAGTGACCTCCAATAATTCAATCAAGTCTTGTGCATTCTTTATACGGTGAATAGCTGCACAATCTATATTGTACGGACGCTCAACCAACACCACATGCTCATATGAATCAAATTTTGGGTAGTCGTCCAGTAGAACGACCTCATCCGAAAGATATTGTAGCTTTTCGTTTGGAGCATTAACATAACGTACAGTAAAGGGTATTCGAACGTTCGATCTGAGCCATACGTCAGTATGAGGTCTCCACTTTTCCGGTTGAGCGGATAAAAATTCTACCTCGTTCATTCGAGTATTCACAACATGCATTAGATCGGTTGGAGGCGATGTACAACACAATTCTGGCTCACTATCAACTATTTCGAATACAGTGCACCCTGACGAGTCTGCATCATTCCAACAGAGAGCTTCTCGTCCTAACGCTCCAATCGACAAATGACGAACCACTCCATCAATATCGAACAGAAATTTAGTCATCCAGAACCTCTAGATTTCGTATCCTCCATCATGCGACGCTCTAACCGAATCATTTTATCATTCACAAGATTTTGTAAATGTTTATCGAAGTCTCCCATAAAATCTTTGCGCGCTATTAATCGAAGTTGTTCAATACATATTATGACGTCCGCCAATTCTTCGATTATATTAGCGGACTTGTAATGCGTATGACTTCTTCTGGATTTGATTATTGCTTTTGTAAGTTCGCTCATTTCTTCTATAAGAATATCGGTTTGAGTGTCGTCTCCGTACAAATATATTGCTTGTAGCAACGATTTTTCTATTATTTCTATATGTTTCATTACAATCAGTTCACTCAATTTTCAATCTGTCCGCTATTGTTTCAAGTGCCCATTTAATCCGCACAGCACACACATCACAAAAACCTAACTTTTTCACGAGCTGACACACGCTGTGTGGAGGCCCTTCATACCATTCAGCACCTCTCATATTGATCTTGTAAACATCGCGTTCTTTTTCGATAAGCTTTCCGCAGCCATCACATTTCCAGACTTTGGCTTCGGGCATACTATGCACTCCGTTCAACTGTTGTTTCACTACCAACAACTTTTGTAGTTGGCTTGCTCGAACGTTTGCCTTTGGGCTTTCTGACCTTAGCTCTAGTTTCTGACCTATTCATATCAATCTAGTCCTCCAATAACTCTACTCAATCTTAATCGTACCATTCACTTAACCCGACTTCGTGTGGCCCATCTTTTTCCATTTGACGCCATATCTTTGCCACAAGCGTTTTAATTTGGTCATCAGTACCTGTTATATATAGTCGCGTATCTGTTCCGATTATTTGAACGTCAACTTCAGGAAATTTAGTCTTGTTCGTTACATTAATATTGAGGGATTTATTCATTCTACCAACTCCGCGTCTCCGTTATAGCATGCGCGACACCAACGTTCCCTGTGAAGGACTTTCACGACGCGTTTTGCTCCCTTCTGACAAAAACTCACGGTCTTTTCGAAGTACGAATCGATTAAAGCTTCGCCACAATGCACACAATGTAATATATAAATCACGTCCCCAAGTTTAGGTTATAAAAACGGCATCCTTTAGTACGTTAGAGATGTATTTATAGTTTACGCTACATTTGAACTAGCTCTTAAGCGTAACGTATATATTGTGGAGAGGTACAAAGCATAACGTATGAAACCTGAAGAATGCACTATAAGAACGCGTGTAATTCTTGCCACAACTCTAAACAACAAAGGAAAAACATGGGGATCTTTAAGAGATTATGTAGGTGAAGCTGGAACAATAACAAAACCAGATCCTGATCTCATGGTACATTTTGACTCAGCACCTTGCCCACTATACGTTGATCCAGAATGTCTTGTAGAGTGGAGTGAAGTCGCTGCGTTCAACTACAAGAAAAATAATTCGAGGTTACCATCGTTCTAAAAATTTTTTCGTTTTCGTAGGCAAATTGACCAGAGCATCTTGAGGAGTAGCATATTGTTCTTGTAATTTTTTCACACCTTTGCTTCCGACGTATGGTAATTGTACGAACAATTCTGTGGGAGTTTTGCACTTCAGAGCGGGCCTCGGTTCACCAAGGCTAGGCAAATAATTGTGCAACAAAACTAATCGCTGAACTGATTCTTCTAACCCCATCGTGTAGTACACACAAGTTCCAAGCTCCTGCTGATGCATTAAAAAATTACTGAATGTTTTATACGACATAGAAGGAACTAAACTTGTTCCTCTTGGGAGGTAAATTACACTATCTCGTACGATGTAGTGTCCCTCCAGTAGAAGTGACGTCCGATCCCACGAGGTACGCATATGATGGAGTCGCGGCTTCAATTCTCGATACGAAGCACAAAAATCTGCTATACTTTTTCGCTCTATTCGCATATCATATGAACCATTGCTTAGATGGTAGTCTCCATAATCTAAGGCCTCTTCGCGAACCTCCGGCACATCTGGTAGCATGGCCAAAATTGAGTAAATTTGGTCTCGCAGTCTCTCCCGCGTATCGATAACGATGACCATTGGAGTGAGTACCTTTACAGAACAACACTGAAGTTCTTTTTGCCGTACAAACAATCGTACAATTTGCGCAACATCTTAGCAGCCTTCAAGCAATCGCTGGGTCTATAACATTCAGAATGCTTTGAAAACGCTTCAATAAACATTATAGCGATGTATAAAGCGTCGCTTAGAGGGAGTTCCTCCGATCGAATGATTGCTGAATCGGATAGTTCAGGCGGTTGCATACCGCACGTTGTAATATTTGCACAATTATTTTCCATTAAAGTACCTCGCAAAAGTCGAACTAAATAAATTGAATTGATTAAAAATTAAGTGCAAAGCATGCGACAACGATCAAATTATACCAAGGGCTGGTTTGAATCCATTGATCTGGTAAACTCCACGTAGTGTCTTATCCAATGTTCGTGAGAACGTTCAACACTACACAACGCTCGAAACGATCTTAGGTGGGGTCAACCTGTGCCACAAATTTTGTCTCACACACTTTGCACTATCATGTAGTCCTTTATTCAGAACCACAATGACTATGATTTATAAATCGTTGGACCAATTGAGCGATTGGATTTCCGCGTCCAACTTACCTTTGTCTCGCTCCAATTCCTTTATGCGATTGTTCAAATCCAACGCTTCAATAGTATCTTGGCTCAAAGCATCATGATATCTTTTGCCTTTGAGCATGCCCATCAATTTAGATAGTTCCAATCGAAGCAACTTCATTTGTTGGAGCTTAACATCTATACCGAGCTCGACGTTGCGTTTATTCAAACGAACTTTATAATCAATTAAATTGACCATTAAATATTTTATCTGGCCAGTCAGTTCGATCATTTTTTCTGCTTTATGATGAACAAAATCTGCGCGAAGTTTTGCCGCAACTGCTACATCCGTTCCATCAGGCAAATTGAATTCCTGTTGAACAACACTGTCCCTTTGCGCCATCAGGCGCATCATTTCGCCTTCAATGCGTTTGCTTTCTGCCAGCGCCTCACTTAACTTCATACACTCTACGTTGCGTTACGTTGTATTTATAGTTTACGGTCGATTCGAACAATCGTTGCGCAAAGTATAAATAGCAATATACTCTAATGTGGAGTTTATGTGTAAGTTTGTGGAATTCAGGAGCAAAATGCAATCCCACATCAAACGAATGACGCAAGATCCATCGTCAAGTCTGTTCGTTGTGGACATTGACAAAGACAAACTATGGAAACTATATCTTGATAGTTTTCCCGAAGGTGGCAACCCGATGTTCAGAACAAGAACTGAGCATGATTGTTCGACGTGCCGCCACTTCGTGAAGTCCTTTGGAAACGTTGTAACCATCAAGAACAATGATGTAACAACAATATGGGACGTTGACATGCTAGGTACACGGTACGAACCTGTTGTAAAAGCTTTGTCTAAATATGTCAAGTCTTGCCTTGTGTCTGACGTGTTCTTTTCGGACACTGCCCATATTGGCGTGGAGGAGAACTTCGAAAAGACCGAATCCAGCGTGCTTGCTTGGGAACATTTTCACGTGGAGTTGCCAAGTCGCTTCGTAAAAAGTCATTCGAGAGAAACATTAGGAACTTTACGATCTCAAGCGCATGCAACAAAGGACGTATTCAAGCGGTCCTTAGAAGAAATTTCGGAAGATTCAGTACAATCCGTTCTGGAGTTGATCGTTCAGAATAGCCTTTATAAAGGTGAGGAATGGAAAGGTCCATTAGAAGCATTCCTAAAGCACAAGAAAGTTTATGCAACCTTACCAGCGGATGTCAAGGACCTCTATGCCTGGGAACAGTCGCAAATAGCAGGCCCAGTTGTTGGAAAAATCCGCAATCACTCGATTGGAGTATTGCTTGTAGATATTTCTAAAGGAGAGGATCTGGATCAGGCAGTTCGTAAATATGAAGCCATTGTTGCGCCTTCTCATTACAAACGCCCGAAGCCTGTATTCACAAAAAAGATGTTAGAGGAGGCCGAACAAACTATAACAGAACTTGGTTATATCAAGTCGTTAGGCCGCAGACATGCTGTCTTGGATGACATCACTGTGAACAATATACTATTCGCTAACAGAAGTATTACCAAATTAACGACGGGCAGTGTATTTTCTGAAATGGCAAAAGACATCCGAGTGTCTCCGAAGAGTTTCGGTAAAGTTGAAGAAGTACCAATCGAGAAGTTCATATCAGAAATTTTGCCAACGGCCCAAACTATAGAAATATTGTTGGAGAATAAGCACGCTCCAAACTTAGTAAGCTTAATTGCTCCAATTGATAAAGATGCCCCCACGATGTTCAAATGGCCCAATGGCTTCTCTTGGTCTTATTCAGGCAACATGACTGATTCGATGAAACAAAGAGTTAAAGCTCTTGGAGGTAATGTAGAGGGAGCCCTACGATTTTCAATCCAGTGGAATGATGTCAAAGACAACGAAGATGACCTCGACGCGCATTGTATCGAGCCAACCGGAAATGAAATATACTTTAGAAACAAGGCTCCGTACAGACATCCATCGTCTGGTATACTGGACGTGGATATAATACGACCATCACAACAAGCACCTGGTGGAGTGGCCGTTGAAAACATAACGTGGAGTCAGATTGACCGAATGTTCGAAGGCACATATAAATTCTTTGTGCATTGCTACAATCATCGTGGAGGGAAGTCTGGATTCACTGCCGAAATTGAATTCAATGGTCAGATTTACTCTTTCGCATACAACCAACCTCTCAGACTAGACGAAAAAGTATGTGTGGCTGAAGTAACATTCAATCACAAGACAGGATTCAGCATAAAGGAATTGATATCGTCGAGTTTAGCATCCCGTAAACTGTGGAATCTTGACACGAATCAATGGCACCCTGTATCAGTTGTGATGATGAGTCCAAACTATTGGGGCAAACAAGAAGGTATCGGTAACAAACATGTGTTCTTTATGCTCGATGGATGCAAGAATCCTGAACAACCTAATGGATTTTTCAACGAATTCATTAAGGAAGATCTACTCAAGCACAAGCGAGTGTTTGAAGCGTTGGGCACAAAAATGCGCGTAATTGAGTCAGATGATCAATTATCTGGTATTGGATTTAGTACGACTCAGCGAAATGAAGTATTGGTCAGAGTAATTGGCCATGTGAGCAGAGTAATAAAGGTTATCATTTAGAGAATTTAAAGGAGACATGTAGTATGGAGATTGAAAGAATGTTCGAAAAGGCGACACGTGAAAAGACTAGATTCCCTTACAAAGGGTTACTGTCTGTAGAAGATTTGTGGGATCTGTCCGTTCAAGAACTTGACAAAATATACAAAGTACTGAGTGCAAAGCTCCGAACATGCAAAGAGGACAGTCTTTTGGATACGAAGAATGGTCCCTCTGAGGAACTTGCATTCCAAGTAGCCATTGTGAAGTACATCGTGGGTGTCAAACTTGCGGAAATGGCTTCGAAAGAACAAGAAGCTGAAAAGAAATTAAAGAAGCAAAAGATAATGGAGACCATCGCGAAGAAGCAAGATACTGACTTAGAAGGCAAGTCAATAGAAGAACTCACAAAGATGGTAGAAGGCTTATAATCAGAGCCTTCCCTTATTTTTTTATCGAACGCACTAGCGTAAAGTATAAATTGGAGTATGCTTATGCGAGGTACATATGACATCAAGCAAAGGAGAGGTAACGTTACTTGAGTGGGCCATAAAGCTTGCCCTTGAAGCGCATGAAGGCCAAAAAGACAAAGTCGGCAGGCCGTATATATTGCACCCGTTGAGTGTTATGTTTGATTCGAGTCTCACAACCGACGAAGAGCGTGTTGTGGCCGTTCTACACGACGTTCTAGAAGATACAGATATGCCGGAGTCATACTTTGAGTATATTGGAATGACTCCAAGCCAAATCCATTCGATTAAATGCCTAACGCATGGCAAGGGCGAGCCCAACATCGAGTACTGGGAGCGTGTGTTGTCTGACCCAACAGGTGTCGCGAAGAAAGTCAAAATTGCGGACATAAAACACAATACATCACCAGAGAGAATGGAAGGACTCCCTCTAGAAGACGCACTACGAATGACTGAAAAATATAAAAAAGCGTTACAAGTGTTATGCAACAGATAAAAAATTAAATTTTCTCTTTTAGTGTCACCACAATTCGGGTGGTACACGAAGACTCATCAACACGTTCAAGCCGTCCGGTGAAACAACTTCTCTACAATAGGTATCGCTGCATTCGTCGTCGTGTCTGTTACCAACAACTCTAAATACTCTTTGTCGTTTGCCGTCCTTTTCACACAGAGCTAACTCTCCAGCAAAATCTCCAACGAAATCAATTCCGCTTGGCATTATCTGAGCCACTGGTTGTCCTGTGTCGAAATCTTTTACCATACGATGGACGATTAAGAGGTTCGCGAAGTTTTGAATTTCATTTACGTCAGATTGCATCGCTTGTGTGATTCTGCCCCACTCTTGCTGAATTGGCCACTTCCTCTTATTTTGACGAATGTACTCCAACAAGGCAAATACTCTCCATCTATATGAGTCGTCCAAAACAAGCCAACATTTGCCAGCCTTTGCAGGTTCAGACTTCAAGCTTTCAGCGTACATTTGGGCGTCTTGTAGAGCGAGCTTAAATTCGTCCCACGTTTTGACATACCTATACTGCTGTTGGATGTCGAACCCTGTGACCTTGCGAACACTAAAATATGCTTCCCCAACAGAACGTTGTGGTAAAATTTCCGCGTGCCCATAGCTCATGGCAACTTGTGCAAAATCGATTACAAAAGCGTTTGGGAAAGTCGCTGCTAACGTTGACTTGCCAGTTTTCGTCATGCCCCAGATCGACCCCAACAATGGGTATTGTATACTCGAACTCATAAAATCTCCAAAAAAAATTAATTATACTGAAAATTCGTCACCGACAGGCACAGTATGACTATCAGGGGCGTCCTTTAATTCGGTTTGGAGTTCGGCCCAAGTCATCGTTTCGAGTGCGATAAGAGCCGTTGAAGTACGCAACATTAAGTCCTTATCATTTAGTCCTGTTTCTGATAGTCTTGTTTTGACTATAGCAACAACTTCTGCTTCATTTGAAGGGTCGCTTAATTTGTAGTGGTCCATTTCATCTGATACTTTGTCTATATCGAGTCCGAGAGTCTCTGCCAAAACTCTTAAAGAGTGTCCAGCAACTGCTTCAAATATCATGTAATCATACCGTCCATTTAATCAAAAATACCGTGGGTATAGTGCCACGTCACTTGTTCGAACGCGCATTCTATGCAAACTTCAGTTCACTCTATGTCTTCAGGAACCATCAGAAGCTCGATTATTGCGTCGGCTTTTTCGGGAGACACTACAAACTCCGCGCGAATCCCGTCCGGCCCTTCAATTGTGATAGTATTACAGTCACAACAATCGCAATCAATACCAGCCTTAGCACATTCGATATCGATTAGAGTGTCGAGTGCATCTGCTATTCGATCTAGTCTCGATTCGATTGCTTCATTCGATGTTGAGGTAAGTGCTTCTGCATAAGCAAGTATTGGGCCTATTGTTTCTGGTTGTTTATCACACATATGATTCAACTCCTAAAATATAATGGTTGGGTGGCTCTACGCCACCAATTCAATTTATTCAAACCCGAAAGTCTTGCCGCCGTCCTTGGAGTAGACTGTACCGGAGGTGCGAACCTCATTCCACCAGGTCTGTGCGACATTGTACTCAACGCCAAGCTCCCCGCTGTTCATTATCTTGATAATCGAACTGACAGATTGTCCTGTAGAGTTAGCCTTCAGATAAGCGACTAACTTTTGAGCGCCTTCGCTTAGTTCTTTCCGTTCGGATACGCCCTTAGGAGCCATATCCGCGCGAACAATCGAATCGACGTCAAGCTTGCTAAAGTTGTTCTTGCCCTTAGTGATGAACGCAGAGAATTTGTCGCCAGGCTTCATTATATCGATTAGTCTGAAGGAGTCGGATTCCCCTGGGACATAACCAACAGCTTGCTCAAGGAACGCTAAGAGTTTGTTCGAAGCGCCGCCGCTCTGCGTCATCCAAAACTGGGTATCGTACAAAAACGGCGCGCCTGTTTCAACTTCTCTGAACTGGAAGGCCACACGATCCTGTTTTAGAGGCTTTTTTTGGGCGTCCTTGCCGTCTCTTGCTTGGAAGTAATCTTCCGGTACATACTCGTAACCATCAACTACAGCCTTTTGTTCGGATGTAAGGGAAGCGTACTCTTTGCCTGCAACCTCTTTAGGCATGTTCTTGAGCCACTGGACGACTGCCTTCTCACGCTTAACGTCCGTTAGTTCGATTGTATATCGTTTGCCTTCCTCAAATTTTGAGCCTCCTACGACGATCGGCTCTTCCCACATACTTACGCTCATGTGTAAATACTCCATATAATTTAGTCAAATATTGTAAGAGCACAAAGAACGTTCGGAAATGAGCCCTTGGAGTGAGTCATTAAACGAAGCGTCCAAAACAGTCATTCTAATGCCTTACGCACTTGACATCCTCTAGTAGGTTTAAGTCATATTTATAGTTTGTGGTCCGTCTGTTCAAACGTTGGTCAACTCCATTCAAACAATAAAGTATAAATAACAATACTACGTTGTACGTGGTATGTTAGAAAATCTATACGACTGGTTGCCATATCCATTGCTTGTGGCGAGCCTCGCATTGGCATACTTTGAATACAAGCGCAAAGGATACGTTATGTGCGCGGTAATGTGTGGATGTGCTTTGCTCAACGTTGTCACAATATTGATCAAATGGGGCATACCTTAGTTCGCATATGAGTGTGATTTAGGTGGCATTCACTACAATATCGTTTGTTTTGACTGTAGTTGCTGCATTCATGTTGGCTATTTATGCACAGAACGAAAATATTCCATATGCAGCATTTTGTATCATCGTACTGATATTCGAAACATTGAACTTCCTCGGAGTGATTTAATCTCATGTCAATCGGACCGACTACCTTACAAGAAGCGTTAAAAATGATCGAACGACAGTTTGCTCAACTAGATATCTTGAGCCAGCGCATCGGACACCTCCAGTTGAGTCTAGACTACCATCGAACAGTTGATGCAGAGCTATGGGAAAAGCTACACGCTGAATCTCGTACGTGGCCCGAACCCATTCAAACTAAGTATTGGAATCTTGTGGCCAATGGAACACCCGACGTAATGGCACGCATTCCACCCACAACAACCGCAAATCTGCGCTACAAAATACAACTTCTAACTGACGAGGTCGAATCAAAAGACAGAACAATCGATCAATTGAAGAGGGAACTCAAAAAAGAATATGCTCGTCGCGCGCCTCACGAAGCAGATCAAATTCTGGAGGAAACTATGCACAGAATCTTAGGGAGGCCATTCGCATGACGCCACCTGTAATAACAATTACTCCCAAACAAAGGGAACGGATGAAAGAATCATTGCGCAAAGCAGTACGCCAAAGAATACAAGAAATTAGGCAAACTCAACCTGAAATGCATCCGAGCCTTCTGGAAAACACAATCATTAGATGGTTAGAAGTATGCCTTGAGCGAATAAACAACAGCGATATGAAAAAGTGATTGCATGATACGGTATGATAAAGAAACTAAGACTGTGACAATGGACCTAGTGGATTTGGAGCACTGTGGCTTCGACCATGATGTCTATCGTGGTGAACTCTTCCTTCATGGGCTCGATGAAACTGATCCAGACCTTCAGTGGCCCGAAAAGATAATCGTTAACTTCAAGTCAGGTGCTGTACGTATATGTCCAACAAAATCTTAAAAACATTAATCGAATTACTCCTGTACATGGGATGGTCTGGAGCTTGCATATACTTTTTGCTCGCAAATTGCGTTATGTGGAGCATAGCTATAATGTTTGCTGGATACGTTGTGATGGGAATTCACTCAATATATTGTAATCGCAAGGAAGTGTAATAACAATGAATGCTTCAAGTAAATCTTTGATCGGATCAACAGTATCTTGTGTTGAATTTACACATGATGGAAACATAAAACAACTCCGTATTGTCACTAAGGATAACGTCGAGTATGTAGTGTTCCCTGTAAGAGGTGGTGAATTGGACATATGTTAGATGATCTAGTTGACGTAGGCGCGATATTTACAATCGTTGCATTTGGCATAGGATGGTTCATATCAATCCTGCTATGTGGTATGATCATAGAAGGGTTGATTAATGGAACGTACCAATTCCATATGTATGACTTGATATCGTTAATTTGGGTTGGAGTTGGATTGCACGTAGCAAAGGATATTCCATCCGATGGTGTTGAATATTTTACATCACCTAAAGATGAATTGCCGAAAGATTTAAAGGAGATTAAAGTATGTCACAACCAGAAATAATCAGGTTATTTGATGAACAAAGGAGAGCCAAAGCTAGGTATCACGAAAAGCTAAAAAATATCACGCTACAAGACATTCAAGAAATAGTATACATGCTACAAGAGTTAGGCTATACACCTGAGCCCATGGGACGCATAACGTGCTGGAGAGGTAAAGATGGTGGATTTTTATTTATACCTTCAATTGATGACCCAGCAAAAAGAGAAACAATTCCAAAAGACGTAGGAGACATTCTGAACTCAGTATTAATCTATTTGGATACAAACGACGAGTTATGATTAAATCGGACCACAACTTATTTAACCTAGTACGTACTATAGAGCACTAGAGGTTGAATATGATGTCGTGTGATACAAAAATGCCTGTTCCATACGCATTGGGAATAAAGGTTGGTCAAAAGTTAGGCCACGCTCTGGTAAACGTAGAAAACAGACCACTAAAGTTAGGTTGTGACGAGGACGGCATGCTTTATATTATGTCTGAAAAGAAGCCCACGAAAGCCGAAATATCTCATGCGTTGAGCTACATTTCGGGATTCGTAGATTGCTTCAATTCGACCTAATCACTAATTTTATTCTTTATTCTATGTTATTGTTATCGTGATGCTGCCAGGCTCGATGCGCTGATCTTCGTCCAAATTGATAATCTGGCCGAACGAACTTATCGTTGTGCTGTTGCCTGTCACGACGCATGAAGTTATCTGATCAATGCCATCAAATGCTCTGCCTGTAGCATAATCGACAAAAATATATTTTACGAGGTCACTATACTCTAAATCTTCGCCAATGGTATAAGCATCTAGAAAATCTGTTAGAGAGGATTCTATGTTAGCAGCAAGACCAACTTCTGGCGTTGCAGTATCAACAATTGCAACAGTAACATTTGTTGATACCATGCGTGGAGTGACGTACAAGCAAGGATATGTTCCCATGCCCATGAGCAAATCGTATGTTGAAGTCCCGACGTAGGATATTCCATTTATTTCGACAACTCTATCATTCGGGTCTTGTAGTGTAGCGATTACAGCACTTCCTGCAATCGTTCCCGCTGGAATAGTACACGTTCCTGTACGCGACCGTGCTAGGTGATCTGTATAAGTTATTGTCATTGATTCTTCGGCTAGAATATGAACGGTTGGCCTAACGTATAAAAATCCTCCGGCACATACGGACAATTCTACATTAATTCCGCCAGATATACTTGCGCCCAATACACCACGTGCAACTACTCCCGCCGCAATATTTTCTTCAATACATGCAGCAACATCCGTATCAGTTGAACCAATGCCTGTAGTCGTGTCTACAACAATTTCAACGTCCCCTGGAGCTCGCGTATATGTGTGGGCTTCAAGTACAGTTTCCAAATCCGTTAGATGTTGTTCGATCAGTTGTTGGGTGGCTCGGCCAGGCACAAGCACAGCGTATATATATCTTGCACGTAAATCATCATCGGATTCTTCATCTGTGCCTCCTGTATAGCTGGCAATATTTTCCACAAAATCCACGCCATCAATACTCACTGGTAATCTAGTGATAGAATATGCGGGAATGTTGCCATTCAATCCTGTACGCATTGAGCGTGCAGCCACTACAACACTACTATCGCCTATTCCTATAGAGCCTACAGCAGTTGTTTCGAACCACAAATAATCTCCGTTGTCTGCTAGTGCGATGGCCTGCGTACCTGTAGGAATAGTCACGACAGCGGCTGCGGGCAAATTCCGTCGGAAGGTAATTGTTCCGACCGCTTGAGTGCCTGCTTGTCTGCCTGCGGGTAGTCTGTCAATTATCACGGCGTCAAGATTCTCGCCGGTCGCCGTCAACGGATTTATCGATTGAACTTCAGAATCGATGGACTCTTCGAGTAGTTGAATCTGTATTGCCAGCGTTTCATTGAGAACTGACAAAACACTCAGAGGGTTGTAATCTCTCAGCCGTATATGATGACTCATTTGATAACTTTTTAATTCATTTTTTATCGTTTCGATGGATCTTATGTCCAAAAATAATCCTCCTAAATGAATTTGAATGAAATAAATATGAGAAAAAAGGAAAACGAAGGTTATATTAAAACCCTACCACACCGAACCGAAACACACCGAACCTCACCATACCAAACCCCAACCTACCACGCCGCAACGTACCGGATATCTCTCTTATGCAGAGAGGATAAAATCTAACGTTGAATTAAAGTTTTGAGTATTGTTTATGGTGGAATAATTCATTCTGTATACTTTATATCCTTCGTTTCGCAAAATTCTATCTCTAAAACGATCCCTTTTTCGACTCTTGCTACTGTCATGGCAAGGACCGTCAACTTCAATCACTAGATGTTCTCCAACAAGAAAATCTAACACAAATCCAGACCTCGTGGGAACTTGCTCCAAAAATTGAATGTTGCGAGACTTCAATGCCTCGCGAACAATCAATTCTAGAGATGTCGGTTCACAACATCTGACTAATGAAGCCATACCTTACCAAACCGAACCAGAATGATTAGATCTCCTTTAGTCGGGAGATTCTTCGAATTTTGTGACTTCAAAACGACCAAATCTTGGTCTCATTTCTAACAAGCCTTTGTACTTTCCGGCAGATTCCAGTATTTCGCGTATAACTCTGCCACCACCACTGCTGTCTAACCAAAGTGAATCATTTACAACGATTGTAAATTCCACAGACCAATTTTCGAATTTGGGGCGAGCTCTTATAATTCTGGATTTCTGTACGACAACAGGACGCAAATCCGTTACGTATCCGTCTGATTGAAGAATTGGCATCGTTGGTTCGATATCGAGTCCTGAATCAGTGTATTGTTTGAATGTCTTTTTGCCTTTGCCAGGAACTTTGTAGTCACTTGCTGCAGCTTTCATACACGCCAATATGCATTCAGATGGAACAACTATACTACCAGATGAATCCTTATACAAGGATAATTCAACTTCTTGTTCTGCAGTCATTCTGTCGCCGCGACCAGATTTCTCTTGCATCATAACGCGAGTTGAATGCATGACAAGAGGGCGCGTGCCGCGAATTCCTACATTAAAACGTTTCGAAAGGGTGTTCAACAAAATCACCGTACTTGAAACGTAGTTCTATTATTTATAACTTTTGGTCAAACTGTTTATGACTTTAACAAACTATAAATAGCATTAATACGTATTAGAGGCAGTAGGTGTTCAGATGACTCATACGTCAGTGCTTGTAATAATTCCAGCTAGCAGCACACAAACTCTGGAAGACGTTATGCATCCTTTCGAGATACTTGGAGCAAACATGGACAACGAGGAAGCAAAACTTGACTCCAGAAGTTGCAAAATTGTGGATGATGATGGTGAAATCTATTACGATAATCCGAACGGAAAGTGGGCAGAGTATGAAGTAGGCGGCAGATATCGTGGATACTTTATAACGAAGGTTGTAGTGTTACGCAACCTCCAATTGACGTCTAATGGCTCAGATGAAGTAGCTATTGACCAGTTACCTTCAAAGGTTGTTGTAGAGAGTTCATTTGCTCCATTCGACCTAATCGATTGGGATTCCATGCTCCAGAGATCCTATGAAGATTGTCTCAAATCGTACGATATGTGGTGTGAAATGATCGAACGACATGGCGACTCTGACGAAGCCGTACAATCAATTCGCGACATGTCTGGAATTCAGGAAGGTGACACATGCGAATCGTATGCACAAAGAACTGCCAAAGTGCATCCAACATACGCTGTATTGAAGGGTGGAGTATGGCACGAGAACTGGCATCATGGTGAGTACAAGCCAGAAGAACAATGGCAGTCAGAATTTTACCAGTTAGTCATGACGTGCAGACCAGATGACATATTAGTCGTGGTTGACTGCCATCGTTAGATGTTAAACAAAGTATGGAGTAGATTGTATGTTGAATCCTCAGGAGTTAGAATTACTCAACGGATTGTTGAATGGAGCTCAGAACGCCTCCCTCTATTCGTATGAGGTGGCCGTTCGAGGCACAGCAATGGACGGAGCAGCTAGTCTTGCTTGTAACGCTTTGTCTTTAGTCATAACGTTAATTGCCGTTAAATATTTGTGGCAATGGCTGTGGAAAGAAGGCGAAAATGATGGAGATTTTGCAATAATTGCAATATTCATTGGTATCATTGGATCGTTTTTTGCATATGCCATTATAGCATCAATTGTATGGTCAACTTTACACGACCCAATGCTTGCCATACTCGCTCCCGAATACGTTGTTATCAACAAAATATTAGCAGCTGCGGCTCAAGTTGCTCACTAACTCCATTTTTCCACTTTTTACCCTGTAATCGAGTAAACTTCGGCCAACTGTGAGCTAATATTAAGCAAATCGTTATCACTAAAAAGGAACGTTAATGATTCGTCACCTAATTTGACGTCCACGCTAAAAGTCCTATTGTCACTGGAGAGCTTGCAACGTACACTCTTAACATCCAATTCAGGAAATGCAACTGCTAGGTCTGATGCTAGATACAATTCCAATGTTCTCGCTGTAGTTGACGTTGCTTTGTTATGTAAAAAATCGTATAAACAACAACCTACTGAAGGGTCAATTCGTTCGCCTTTGGGCGTCGCTAGCCACATAAACAACCGTTGACGATAGTTTGTAACATCATCTGGAGTAATGGCAATATCTCCGGTAAGGGTGGTTACTAAGTCCAAGTTGCTGTGACACCTAACTCTGCCCGCTCCCATTGACATATTTGTGAGGAGGTCTCCACCCTCTCCACTAGAAATACTATAAACGTACATTTAATCACTTCGCACTAAGCAAGCTTTGTTCTAGCAGAATTACACGTTGTTCGAGGCGTTCAATCGTTCCTTCTTTTTCAGATAAAGTTGCGTGGAGTTGTTGCACTGCTGTTGTTAAAATTGACACCATATTCCCGATGTTGCGGCCAGGTCGCTCCACTCCTTCCTCATCTCGATACGTGGATTGTACAAACTTCGGTAGAGTGTCGTGATCAATATTGCCATCCACATCAGATGATATTGTTTTTACTGCCTCTAGAGCGTCCCCAACGAAGGCTTCTGTTCGATCAGTAAAAGTTAGAGCGGAGCAATCGGAGGCCATCCATACATTCAAATCGCCCGTTACTTTAAAGGCTGGCATGTACGCTCCGCCAACGAAATCAACTCCTGTCTCAAAAATAGTTGATCCGGCTGCCTGATAATTATTCTTGACAAGAAGACCATTCTTCCCAGAACTATTGACAGCATGATATATAATGCTGGCCCAATCTCCAGCAGGCTGTCCGGTAGAGTCTGCATTGGTACCAATTTTCTGAGTATACGTACCGGGAACATATATACCACCCCATCCATATATGATGAATATTGGGTCAATATTATGCGACGTTGGATTGTATTCATAAAACTGGAAGCCTCCCGTGATACCACCAGAACGAACGTTCACGAAGTCAGTCTCACCGATTCCAGCGGTTCGATTCCAGCCTGCAAAGAGTCCGTGATTGCTAAAGCATCCTGAGAAGTCATTACCGAATTGACCAGGATCGAAATTCGGGAGTTCAAAGTTTGGCAGGCCTGTACACTCTAGGTCTGCGTCCACAACAACTTGTCCTTTTGACGCATCTGATGTACCTTGGAGAGTGAGTTCGCCGTCGATTGCAGTGTCACCACATAGAGTTTGACCTCCAGTCACGCCTCCAAGTTTAGCATAATCTGATTGAACGTTCCCGATGTCCGTTAGCATCTGATTTACTGTTGCTGCAAGATCTCGCATATAATTGTCCTCATGATTCAGGTATATTTATTGTGTCGCAATTGAACGTACATACTGGAGCGGTGATTGTAACAATGGTCGGACTAGTTACGTCAATATCTCCCAAAGCACTAATCGAAACCGAACTAGATACATCATCGTTGGATATTGAGCAACTACCGTTCGAATTAAGTGAAGCTGAACAATTCGTTCCCTTAATCACAATTGAGCCATCCTCATAAATTCGTACATATGAATCAGGTGTAATATAGATCAGTTCGGCTTTAATCGTACCATGGGAGTCAGTATGAGAATCGTCATCTTCGGCTAGAACCCAAACTCTTGAGCCTTCCAAGTCGGACGGTTCTGAATGAGCATCAATTGAGCCTTTGGTGTTGTAAAAGATGTGACCCTTTTGATTTACATTGGATGTCCAATTTTCAATTTTAATCGTACCGTCATCTTTAAACCAATATTGCGAACCACAGTGGTGATGGTACCAATCCGTCCAAGCGGGCATTTCTGTAGAAATGGTTTCTCCGGGAGCGATTCCACTGGCGTAATGCTTAAAAAACGTTACAGCATCAGTATGTACGATATGATCCAGTGACGTACACAGGTCACAAAACTTTTCGTGCCCTTTAACACACTCAAATATTTGTATGAAGTCCCTGCTCTTATGGAACCACTTGGAGCATGTAGGCTTTTTTCCAATCCAATGGCCTCCAACCCTCACTTGTTTGAACTCATCGAATGAAGGAAGTTCGTGTTGGCAAAGTTTGTGGACTTCATCATAGCGAGCGTCCGTTACATTTGATGTTGGGTTAAATGGCGCTCTGCACACAGGCTTCATACTGTTCGAATGCAACGTGCCTAACACGATTGGCTTCTGATTAAGCAAAAATAATACGAGGACTAGATCTCCAACGCGCGGCATATACGGATGGCCATAACCATTACCTACAAGATCGTGTTGCAAAACAATACAGTACCGATGGAGTGGCGGATTGTCTTTATTATCTGGTTTAACGTTACGCACCGACACGGTCACAGTATTCCAGTATTTGGAGTCAGGCGACTCTCTATCAAGAACACCTGAGTGACCTTCGTCGTCGTAATCAACCACAGTGCATGGTTCAATTCTGATCAAACGTTCGAGTATTCTTGATACAGTATTACCCAACGAATTCATTAACAATTGAATCACTCCACGGGTAACGGCAACGGCCCAAAATACTTATAGTGAAATGCTAGCATTTCTAGTTCAGATGGAGTGATAAAGCGCCACTGAAACTTTCCATCACGCCCAATCCCTCTATACCGAAAAGTACCTGCGTTCCTTTCGTATTCGAACGTTGGATAATCTCTTGTTACGATTTGTATAAAGTCTGAACGAGTAATTCCCTCCGATTGAGTATATAGTTGCTTCAATTTATGCGATTGGATGGGATTAGCCATAGCGAGACCTCCAACTATTCATTTGTTGTTGGTATGTTGCATACTGTGATTGATACGTAGACTCCAAAGAATTTCTCATATCGTTCAAGGTGGGCTGTATACTTTCGGGTATCCAGTTTTCAGGCGCTTCATATGGAGGATTTACGCCACTGCCGTCATCTATAACGTAGTGCCACGTTCCATCCGAATTTCTTTCCATTGAATAATTTTGTTTGTTGTACGTTACAACCCCAGTTGCTGTTGGAGCTATTGGTTCTGTTGGTTTTGGAGGCTTCACGCCTTCTTCTGGAGCTGGTGCCGCAGGTTGCTGAGAGTATCGAGTGGCCGTTATGTTTGCGATCAAGCCCGCCGTGTTGTACTCTATAACTTTTTCGTTCACAACACCCATTACGCCATAAGAGCCGCCCTCTTCGCGCCCCAATCCCGGTATTGTATACATTATGATTGAGCGATGTGGAGGCACTATACCTAAAACTTTAGGCTTCATATTTGAATCAATATTCTGTGCATAATATTTAATCAAATTGTCAGATTTACCCTTTAGATAGTTGTCTGTATTGATTACAGGGTTTCGATAATTCTTTGCAGGAATTATCCCATAATCGCTTATGCTTTCGGGATCGTCTGAGAATTGCATTGGAGTTTGACTGCTTGGCACGCTCTCTTCAGTACTGCCTGGAGTGTAAATTGAACTCCCTGAAACGTCCACCTGATTTGCGGCTCCTTTCACCGTATAGTTGTCCCATGGCTCAATTACGTAAGGATCAAGCATACTCAGGCCATTCGTATAGTCATAGTCAACCAATTTAAGTTTCATTGGTTCATCTGACGGTACGAAGTAATCTATACCTTGAATATCACATATTGAAGCTATGATTTCGTCAGAGCTTTGTGCGGAATTATGATATTCTGGAACGGGCAACTTCACGCCATGTGTTTCGTCGATGATAGTTAACGAACTCGATGTACCATCAGAAACATTGTAAGCTAAATTCGAATCGTCGACAACTCGTTGTATTCGTTCAACTAGTGGCATATCCGACGGAAAGCTGTAGTCTTTGTTTGGAGAGGCGGCCAACTTCGCGCCCGAATCTTCAAAGTCAAGCTTACATATACTGTCATTTAGATAAATGGCGCTAAGAACGCCATAAAATCCTGGGTACTCAGTATGTACGATTTTAAGTTTTCCACTATCCACGACATTCTTGTCGACAATGTACGTTACGATTATGTAGGATTTGTCTGGAGTAAACACACCTGAATATTTTTGGTTCGTATTGCACAAGACTAATTCGAACGCGGCCTTTTCGCTGCCTTCAGTCGAATTTTTGTTTGGCTCTGACGTTCTTATTTCTTCTACATCTTGTGACACATCTACACCATCGATTTTTGTGACTGTCCAAATACCAACGCCTCCAACTTGTCCTTTATTCGGATTTGCAGGAGGTTCATTTGAAGGTGGAATCACAACAGGAACTGAAAGAGATTTTGGTTTGTCTTTTTCGGTAGGTCCTAAGTATTTTGCAATTAAATTTTTAGCTATAATTATGTCATTGGGATTAACGATTTGCAAAATAACTTTTCGCCAATTTCCACTTGCTTTTTGATCTGCTGTCAATTGATCTGATGTGCGATAAACTTTTTGCGTGTCACTGTACCATATATCTTCGGATCCAGTGTACGCTATGATTGCATCTGTTGGAGATACAACATTTCCCGTACCAGTACGTTGGTATTCTTGTTTTGAATACGTTACGACCCAATTGACAACCAGATCTTGCAAACTATAATCGGTCACTTCAATCCCTGCATTCAACTAACTTCATAGAAAATGACCATGTGTCGTCGTCTTCGCCTGCAGTTTGCTCAGCTTGCCCATCCTCTATATAAACGTAGGTACATTGGCGGTGGGCGGCCACAATTTCGTACGGCCCTGGATCATTCAAAAGTTTAAAGGCTTTGTCAGTATGATCTTGGTCTAGAGTTCTGAATTCTACATCAACTTCCCATAAAGTGACGCCAGAAGTCCGTTGGGTGCGATCCTTCCATCCCGGTATCTCGTGTCGGGTTATTCGGTGTGATTTTCTCCACTGAACCTTTAGAGGGTTTGGGTTTTTAGCATTCGGACTGGATTCTGGCTTTTCTCCTAACTCTAACGATCCTAACTTGAATCGAATAATTGGATGAGGAGAATTTACATTAGAGTCTCCGACCGAATCGTTCATCATGTCTTGCAAACTTGTGAGTACCATGTAACCAAAACCTATATATATTAATATAACGTTAAAGCGTAATGCCTACAATCAAAACGTAGTGCAAAATACAATTAAGATGCGATCATATAAAATGCGATATGATAGAATTGGATTTGATTGGATGCGATACGACCATTTGAGTCAAGACATGAGGTATTTACATGATAGAAATAATAGCTGAATGTTTGTTGGAAGGTACAACACCTTTGCAGTTTGGAAAATATGCAGGGAACGCAACAAAGCCATTCGAAGAGTGGGAACAAACTCATTGGCAAGATCGTGCACACTACGATTCCGACGGTAATGTAATAATACCACCCGAAATGTTTTCTAATTCGATCAAAGGTGCTGCAGGATACATGAGCAAGAAGGTTCCCGGTGAGCGAAACAAAACATTCAAGAAGAAGTTCGATGCAGCAATAATGGTCGTAGATCCTCTGGTACTTCCCATGAAAAAGGATGGATTGCGTCCAAATTGGCTTTATGTACCTGCAGATGGTAAGGTCGGTGGAAGCACCCGAGTATATAGATGTTTTCCTGTTGTGGATAAATGGCAAGGTACAGTTCGCTACAACATATTCGATGAAGTCATAACACGCGATGTTTTCATCGAACATCTCAAAACTAGTGGTATGTTTATTGGAATTGGAATGTTTCGACCAGAAAGACGTGGATGGTTCGGAAGATTCTCTGTCAAAAACGTTAATTGGTTGGTGAAAAAGTGACCAAATCTAAAAAATCAAAAACGAGCAAAGGACGTATGCCTTCAGCGGAATACGTCAAACTCCATACATATTTTTCAGATAAGCCTATGGGCAAATTCCTATCGTACAAGCAAATCGAAAACGACACTGAAATCGTTATGGATACTGATGGAAAAGATTTAATGCGTCGTGTATTGTACAAAATGGAAATCGAGTATCATTGCTACAAAGGAGATGGCATAGAATTGATTGGTGGCAAAAATGCCACAATCATCGTAAACAACAAATGGTCAAGGGCAGCCAGAGCCGCTGATAGAGGATTCAGAGCGTGCAATATTGCGTCCAGAATCGAACACTTGATGCCGGAATCCGACAGAGCACAGTTGTCTGTCAGACGTGGAATGCTTGGAACTGTAAAAACAATGTACGATTCATTACGATCTCCTAAGTCTGGTAGACATGAAAGTGGTGTAAGTTCAGTACCAATTAAACCAAAATTCGAATGATTGATTGCTCATATTTCAGGTGTTACAATGACATCCAGTATTGAAATAAGTCGAGATGAATTATCAAAATTGCGTGAAATTGGTCTCAAAATAGAAGAATTGACCAACATATACGAAGAACATGTAACAGATGATCATAATATACCAGGCATTATCGAACAATTGACATCTGTTGTATTAAAGCAAATTCGTGCCGATCTTACAAACTTTTATAGTGAGTTACGATCAAAAGCGCCCAAAGAATGGTATGGAGAAATCATCGAGGAATAAATTTAATATTTGACATTTATGCGACGAGATGAGATGAAACGTGATTTGATTAGATAAGATGGGATATAATTTGATGCGATGCGCAGTGTGTTGGATATTGAATTCATACCTCATATCCAACTTAGACTCCGAGTAGTGGAGTCATGCGTTCTGATTAGATAAGATGGGATCAGATACGTCGGGATACGATGAAATTTGATATATATATTGGGGCAAATAACGTAGTGTTACTTGCTCCAATGATCTATTGTTTTTTGTTTAGAAGCCGTGTTGCTGGCGCAGACCTTTTGCGATCCAGCCTTCCACTTCACGACGCATTGCGTTTTTATCGCCGCCCCACCCATTAAAGGTTGCATAAAAATTATACTCACGTTTGTTTGAGTCGCTTGATGCGTCCTGTGTGCGGGATATACGAGCGGGTTTTACACTCTCATTATCATGAACGCGTAACAATCCGCCACGAATAATGCGTGCGCCTGTTGCCGCACTCTCCACGTTCTCAACGTAAGCTGCATTATATGCAGGATCATCTAATGGATTTCTATATTCTTGGCCATTAGCAGAGACCCATACGGAATCGTCTCCGTAAAAGGCCCAATGGCCGCCCGCGTCACTCTCGATATTTTGTGACAATTCGCGGCCACTTTGCCTTTGCTCTTGGTTAGGCATCACTTTATCTGCAACGTCAGCTATTGGAGCAATATAACTTATGGCATTTGTGGTGGCATCCGATGCAGTATTTGTAACAGATTTTACTTTTTTGTCTATAGCGTCGTTGAGTTTAGTTGGAAGTTCGAGTATTGCACGCCACAATCCTACCAAGGCCGTATAAATCGTATCTGCTACGTTTTTAATCCATTGGAGGATTCTATAAATTAGGGTTGTTACTCTTTCAACTATTGATGCGGATTTGTATAAATCATATAGTTGTTCGGTTAGAGTTTGCACAAGTTTTGCGACAAGCGCCATTGCTGCAAATCCAATGGCAGCTCCAGGAATCAACATCACTATAGCCTTCTGCGTTCCAGTTCCTGGCATCGATTTATATAGGGCGTCTACTTGATCGAATAGAACTCCGGCCCAATATGCCGCATCCTCTAACATTTTAAAGAATTGCTGACCTTCAGGTGAGCGAGACCATGAAGCCCACCACTCGTCAGTTTTTGTGAGCATGTCATCGAGCATTGTTGCAATTGTCGATAGGAATTTGAACAAATCCTGTCCCATTGCAGACTGAGAGAATCGATTCCACGCTCTTTCAAGGTATCCTGTCTTGTAAAGTAACAATCCGACGGCTGCTACAATCAAAACGATTGCCGTGAGCAAAGGATTTGCAATCAAGGCAAGACCCATTGCTTTATATGCGGCACTCAACGCAATTACAGCGGACTTGATGCGGCCATAATTAGCAACAACAGTGGCAAGACCTGCTGACATCGATATGAACATTAGAGTGAAACCAATGAGTTTCATCAGGCCGGGATGTTTTTCAAGTACGCTCAGTTTTTCGCCTAACATGACCATTGTGTCGGCCATAGATTGAAAATAGGGTATTGTGGCGGACTGTATCAATTTAGTCAGATTGTCCATTGTTGCGTAGAATATTTGGAACTTCATGGCAACAGTTTCTGGACCTCCCGACAGATTTTTCATTTCCCTTTGAAGGATTCTAAATATGGCCGCTGTCCTAGCTTCAATATCGTTTTTGTCAGCTCCAACGCTTTCCATTTCTGCTGTAAGAGCGTCTCCTGTGAGACCTTTTGCTCCAAGCATAACACCCAACCGATTGATTGAACGACCACCTGAACTATACGATGCTTGCTGAATGTACTTAACTAGTTGATCAGGCGAAGTGATACCCATTTCTTGCTTTAAGCGTGCATAATTTTTAGGATCAAATTGATATTTTTCAAACATCTCAGTGTATTTCATCGCTTCGTTGGTATCGATGCCAGGCATTGCGCTTAGTGAAATAAAAGAACGTTTGCGTGCTTCATCTTCTATTCCACGCATCGGGTTTTCCATCCATTCCTCTACGACAGAACGTAGTTCGTCAGGAACTTTAGATAGGGTGGCTTCTTTTAGCTCTTCGGTTTGGATTGCGGCCATTCCTGTCAAGCCAACGAATCCAGCCAAAACTCCGGACACCATCAATAAATCGTTTTTATATTGTTCCAAGGTTTGCGAAGCATTTCCTATTGCAGACGAAACCTTGTCCCACGTACTGACAGATTGTGTATGTGTTTGATTTGACTGAGCTTGAGCCTGCGTAACGCTATCTATTTGTTGCTTGAGGTTTTGTACTGCCTGGCCGTTTGCAATAGATTCAATCGATACAACCTTTCCATCAATATTGTCGGCTAGAGATTGTACTTCTTCTAAATCGCCATAAGCAGCGTTCGTGCCTTCAGCCATAACGTGTACGATAGCTTCCGCTTCATTTAACTTTTCGTAACGTTCCTCCACATCGTCGAAAGTTTCAGATACGCTGTCGATTGCATTAAATAAAACAGTTAAAGTACGAATGTCACTCATGGACGCCTCAAATTGGAACAAATAGAAACAATAGAATAGAAATAACAATAAAAATTATAAAAATTTAGGCAACGATTGGATCTGAAGACTTCGTATCAGATGTTATCTTTTTGCCAGTTATTGCCGCCCACATATACTGACACCCGATAAAGCCAACAACTCCACCTAACATGACAACAAATATCCCTATGATGATCGCACATAGAGGAATGCCTACAATCATTAGGACTCCGGCTACGAGCCAGCAGGTGAACGCGGTCATTACATAGGCAAACCTTTCAGCACCACCAATTGCTTCATCTGATAGCTTTTTGAACATAACTTATCACCAACTCCACTATATACTCATTCTGCAATATATAGTTATTGTATGTGTTCTATATACTCGATATATTTTATTGCTTTTTGTTCAAGGGCTTGATGGTCTGCCATACGAATCCGTCCGGCACTTTCTCAGTCTTATAATTCTTCTGACCAAACTTTTCCTGCGCAAAAGATTCTGGCGTATATACGCGCGCTGAAGAACGTGGCTTGCCAGTCTTAGCTTCGAGTATTATTGCGACCATTTCCGACGCGCTATTTTCTTGCAAAGGTGTAAGATCTGCCAAAGTAGGAGCAAGCAGATATCCAGCGTGGTGAAGAACGGCCAGATTTAAGCCTTCGTCTGTTGAGAAAAATCTTTCACCGCATCTGGTGAAGAATAACTCAAATCAAGGATTGCAGCGCCAATTTCTTGTACACTTGACCCCAGTAAGTCAGGTAAAAGGTTGCGCAACTCTTCATCAACTATTCCGACTTCAGCCACTTTGCGCATGAGCGCGAGCTTGCCACCCAATGTATCATCGTTACGTACATATTGGCCGGATTTTTCTAGCTCTTGGAAAACTTTTTCCAATTCTAGCGATGTGAGCGGGCGTATATCTACAGTGCAATCTTCACCATATGCACTTAATTTTATTTCTTTCCTGAATTCTTTTCCTTTAATAATTTGTTCTTTAGTCAATTTCATGAAAATTCCTCAAACATAATATCTTTGTTCATTGCCCAATAATTGATTAACAAGTTAAACCAATACCATCTGTTACTGTTAGTTTTGCTATGACAAGATTTACATAATGGTACGAATGCCCATTCTTTGCCATTACAAACACTATTCTTGTTATAGTCGATATGATGAACGCAAAGCTTCGTGACACACTCTTCTTCCAATTTATCACAAATGAAACAAACCCTATTGAATTTGTCGCGAATATGTTCCTTAAACTGATAATTGAACAATGGACAATACGGGCCAAAACTGATTCCACCTTTCCACATGGAAGACTTCTCTCTTGTTTTACCAAAATTATGATTTTTATCTCCTTGCATCTGTTTAGATAGCTTTTCTTTCCTTTCTGGAGTATAAGAATCCGACATTTTCTTCCTGAATTCTGGTGTTTGGTGCGATTCTCTTAACGACAATATAGCTTCTTGTGTTTCTGGTATTCCTTTTTGTGCACGTGATATTTTGGCCTTAAATTCATCGGTTTGATGAGATTTCACCAAGTTTGCGTGGGCTGATTCCGATAATGGATAACACTTGGCTAATTCACTTTGTCTTTTCCTGAGCTCAGGATCGCTCCAAGTGCGTATATTTGTTGAACGTATTTTATTTTTCAATTCTTCACTAAGATGCTTTCCATAGTTTGGATTATTCTCTCCACGTTTTGATTTGGAAATATTTTCACACGCTTCAGGTGATCGTTTTTCACCCTTCCTACGACGTTGAGCTTCTGCAATTTTTGAACATGTTTCCTTACTTAGGGGAACACCTTTGTGTGATTCTGACATCTTACGACGAGATTCTTCAGAATGACGAAAACCTTTGTACATAAAAATCCACCTTAAAAAAAAAGTTGTGGATTTATTACGTTTTAAACTATAAATAGTTTGTGGTTAGAGTGGATCGGTTCTGAGACATGTGAAATCGTATTTACGTGTTACTGTAGATCCCTCAGGAATATCTAGTCCCGTTCCTTTAAGCTTACATCTTAAATATTTTTGTATGACCATTTTGTCGGACATAGAGTCAACACCAGAACTGGTTGAACCTGTTCCATAAGTACCAGTGCCCTGAGAAACCATGGATGCTCCTGGTCTTGCGTGAACTCTAATTTCGAATTCCTTGGGTAAGCCCTCGTCATTACTGTACGTTAGATAATTACGAACTAAGGCATCCCATGTACTTGGGTTAGATTCGCTCGATACCCACCAAGTCCCTATTGTAAAATTTCCCTCACCTGGTGTGATTTTTCCGACAGTATCCGCATAAGGTAGGTGACTTCCTGTTCCATACTCCAAATTGTGATCAATTGTATGAGAAAAACTTATATTTTTGAGTGGAATTGCAACAGCAGCATCTTGACCGCTTGCGTCCTTCATAACAAACTCCAATATAATGTCATGCGGAGAAGATGCAACCACTGTATATGATTCTTCGGCCATAAATTTGAACCTCCAATAAAATTAGTAAAAATTGTTCAGAAGGAGTTTCACTCGACTCCTTCTAGAATACCTACACTCAAGATTGTTCTGAATCGTTCGATGTGACCAATATTTTCAACAGACATATAGATGTTGACTCTACCTGTGTCGGTTGCGTGAGGCAAAACTTCTAAAGTATACGCACGTATATTTTCGTCCTTTTTGAGATCCTCTAGCATGGTTTGAATCGAACTTTTAATTGAACTCAGAACGGACTTCGTTCGCTTTTTGTGGTAAAAAGCGCGCGTAATATATTCTGTCGCGACAATTATATAATTAATTGTGCGATTATCGACACAACGAGCGAACTGCCATTCAGAATCCAATTTGACAGTCGATATGCCAATGTAGGGTAGAATGCCACGCTTCTTTATAATGACGTCAAGTCCGCCATACGTTAGGACGTCGGTTTGAGTTTGTGTAAATTGATTCAATAAGCCGTTCAAGCCGTTCATTGCGTTAGCGGCCATTGCCGCAGATTCGCCTAATGCCATCGCACATTCTTTAGCTGCTCTAGCAACAGCAATATTTTTGGCGTCGTCGGAATCGTCCCAGGGATTGGGCACAATACTCAGCAGACGATTATTGTAACCTGAAGCGATTTCCAATGCAGCATCCTGTGAAGTGTTTGGATCGAGTCCAACAAACCCTAAGCAGGGGTGGAAATCGTTAGCCATTGAAGTCAAGAACGCATCCAGCGCAGGTATCAAGTCATTTGTTGAAGAATTAACTTCGTTTGAAGTGATGGCAACGCAAGTTGGCGCGCCAACTAACTTTATTGTTTCCTCACCAAGAACGGCCAGAGCGTCTTCCCAATCTTGTACAGTTATAGCGAGTCCATCCGATCCTCCTGTAAGAATGAATGTGCCATTAGTCGGAAGGTGCGTTTCGCCAACTTCAGGCACAGCTCTAACTAATGCACTATTCAATAATTCAGCTTCTAGATGATCCAAGCTTCTGATCCTGTCGTATGTTTCCTCTACAACATTGTCAGTTAGAGTGACGTGTTTGGTCTTGTGTTTGATGCTGTACGTTATGACGTCAGTTGTTGTGGGTTCCTCACCTGTGTAAAATGTGATCGAACCATTAACAATATCTATATGGACTTTGCCTGCGGCCAAATCTCCACCAGAATACACTACAACTTTAGCAACTCCATTCACTTTGACCCAATTTGTGTCTGGAGTCGGATGTACTAAGTTGGCCATCTGCGTGTAGTATGGACCGACTGTGCCATCTCCAGCCAAATTGGTTTCTGTTTCATATGCATAGTACGAACTGTCCGCTATTGTCATCCAAACGGAGTTGCCCCAATTGCCTTCGCTCGCTGCATTCACTACAACAACGTTATTCGCTGGAGTCAGACCATCAGTTAGAGTGCGTGTAGCTGTTGCGTAACCAGTGCCTAGTACTCTTACTGCATAGACTACAGGTGCGCCTTGACCAAACGCCAACTCTATTGCTTCTTTTAGATCTCCAGAATGGAAGTAATGCGTAGCATCTACCCAACTGCCCATACCGATGCATGTTGCGACAGGTCCGCGCGTACTCTCTCCAACGAGACCAAGTATGCCTTGTCCAACGATAACAGGAACGGGACCAACTGTCCTAAGTTCTATTGTAAGCCCTACCAGTCCGGACGGATTGCCATATGTAACCATGTTACTCAACTCCGAAAATTTTTAAACTTTTAATTTGTTTCATTTTGATCTTCCCGAAAACTTTATATATTTGTAATTATAACGATACGTAGGTTCTTTTTTATGAAGAAAATTTTGTTAAACGACGATTGGTTGATTGATCAATACATTAATCAGAAACGGTCAGTTCAAAGTATTGCAAAAGATTTAGAGTGTTCTGCAACTCCAATACATCGGAGGTTGAAACAGCTCGATATTGTCAAACGTACTCCTGCAGAAACCACCTTGATACAACATTCGTCTAGTTATACTACGTTTAACCCAACCAAAGAATTGTTATATGAACAATACACAACTTTACAGAAATCCGCTTCTGTAATTGCATTCGAAAACAATTGTAGCATAGATATGGTTTACAACAGGCTTAACGAATACAACATACCTCGCAGAACTATCTCAGAATCCGCCTTGTTAGAAACTTCCAACGATGCCTCTAAGAAATATCGTGACAAGGAATGGCTATATGAACAGTGTATAAATCGTCATAAATCAACATCTCAAGTTGCCGAAGAACTTGGCGTCGATCAATGGACTATAAGTAAATGGACTACAAAACTTGATATACCTGTTGTGAAGTGGAAGGGTGGTATTGATACACCAGAACGTCGCAGACAACGCAGTCGTTCAATATATTATGCAAATGGCGGTACTCCTCATCATGTAAATAAAGAATGTTCAATGTATCTGGGTGTTCATATAGCAGAAAGAGTTCTTTTTAGATATTTTGAACATGTAACGAGAATGCCACCTTGCAATCCCGGCTTTGACTTTATATGTTCTAAAGGATTTAAAATTGACGTGAAGAGTTCTACATTATATAGAGGTAATTATTGGTCATTTGATATAAACAAAAGCGATGTTGCAGATTATTTCTTGTGTATCGCGTTTGATGATCGTGATAATTTAAATCCTTTGCATGTATGGTTAATACCAAAGGAGAAAGTTTGTATGAAGTATCGCCTTTGTATAACAAACTCTGAGAAATCCCTTGCCAAGTGGTCTATGTACGAGAAACCATTAGACAAAGTTGTAGCTTGTTGCACTGAGTTACGCCAAAGTGCCGAAACCCTTTAATCCTCCATTAACTCTAATTCAATAAATGTGTCTTTTTTTACTTTCCGTTTAAGGTAATCTAAATATTTTTCGTGCGTTATCAGGCCCCTTCTATACGCCTGGTACACGGTAACTTTTTGCATCAAGTAAATCAAATCCTCGAATTAATCAAAATTAAAAATTGTAAAACGTTAATCGTCTGCTTCAACAATCAATATATCGAATGTTGCATCCGTTGAGCAACTTTCGCCAACAATAGCCACGTCTAAAGCAACATTCTTAGTATGTCGAGTAATCAATATAACGTCCGAACGTAAAGCTATACGATCGTTTGTAATGGTTATGTCCATGCCGTAGACTTGTGGGCCATATTGCTCAAGCGGTTCCAACTCGACTTCAGGCACAGTCGCGCCTAAGTTGGTTGTTGCGAGCGGCGAAGAATAGTTATATTCGAAGGATTTAATCGCGTCGAATGCGTCAATTCTGCTAAACTCATATTCAACGCTGAAGTCAACTACGGCTCTGAATACCCAACAATTGTTGTACGTATCGCGCATTGGTTTAAGTTCGCTCGCCTGCTCTATTCGCAATATTTTGACCCTGTCTACAAACCATGATAAACCGAGGCCTTCAAACCGCAACTCTTGCAAAAATTCATACAGTAGAGTTTGAAGTTGGAGTTTTGCTGCGGCAGTCGCAACCGTTGTAACGTCAGTGGATTTTGTAAAGATCTGACACGAGAAGGTAGCCTTCATCAAGTCACCCTCGTAAAAATCCCAATCAAGCGTTAGAGGGTTTCTCACTTCGCGCAAAGCACCCGCCGTTGTAAATTGATTCTTGACATTTTGAGAAGTTATAGACCACACGAGTGCGGGATAGTCTCTGGGCGCAGGGTATTGATCCGCTTCGAGCGGGGTCAATGTGCCGCTAGTCAGAACTAACGGTAGTCCGCCGACTATAGACAAACGTTGTGTAGGAGTGAGCATGGAATCGACCGCAACTTATTTAAACTAATACGTACTATATACTATTTGCAGGTGAAGCAAAATGAGAATTACGCTAGAAAACATAAGGGACGAACTTTATGGGTCAAGGGATGTATATGTAAAACCAGTAGGATGCCCTGTCAAAGAGGGTGATAACACATACAGCAATTGGGTGACATATACGAAGACTTATCCAAATGAACCAACAGAGTGGCGCACACAAACCCGTGAATGCTTAATAGAAGACTTGGCATTCAGGTTGCTCCCAACTATGGTTCGTGCAGGGGTAATACAACCCAAATACTGTGTATCCACAATACTGAATGATTAAACTATTTTTCTATTCTATCGTGATCCTACGACTATCAAACACAGGACACGAATTCTTGAAACCCGAAATGTCCCATACTTGGGGCAAATAGTACTCAATTGACGTTAGAATGTCATCGAAGCCACTCTCCACAACATACATTCCCATAGAGTACGTTTCATTTAGAGTATCTAGTATCTCTACATCATGATAAATATGAAGGGGAGTGTGGCGTAAACTCACTACATCTTGAGTATATTCTTTATTGTAACGCTGCACACTGTAAACATCCATTGAATAAGGTGTAGTTATTGATTTTTGCATCAAAACATCCAACAGTCTGCTCGTGACTTGAACTCTTTTATTCACTACATCAAATGGCGTGGACTTCATGATGGTCTTCTTATTAAATATATCGTGAGTGTAAGTTTTGGTCGGACGCAACATGTTCACAATATCCATACCAACTGTAGCAGGCATTATTCCTCTGGTCTTGAAGTCCATATCGTGTGAGATACTCCACCTTCTTGTGCCTGAGATCATCCAGTACCCTGTGTTGTGGCATGGAGATCCTACCCAACTAGAGGAGCCGTAAAATTCGTCACTGAAAGTTTGCGCTCCACTGGGCGAATAAATTTCTTGTGAAGGGTCACCTTCATAAACCGTCACACCAGAAGTTGGTACGTCGAGCCAAACATATCCGCCGTCGATTGAACGTTTAACTACAGGTTGGCCGCCTGCGTTGTAGTCTGTTAGAGTCACAAGGTAATCTATATCAGTTGAGCCTGGCTCCTGCACCGCATAAGAGGAGATCCAGCCTGAATTGACGCCATGGTACGGTCTGTCCATTATTGGGTTACATGTAGTGATTCCATTGCCTATATAATATCTAACGATTCCATCCGTTAGTCTGTAACACCTAGTAATAAAGGTGCAATTTTCGTTTAGAGCACCGGAAACGTCCGTTAGAGCAATTTGTATTATGCGTTTGTTGTCGAGTGGAGGCAAGTCAGGAACGAGGGTCGCAGGGTCTCCAGCCCAAAACCACGGCATGGTCCACGTAACACCTTGATCATTGCTATATAAAAAGTACGGTCCTATACCGCACGCTACAGTTGCCATTGAGCCTGCAAGCGTTGGATAAACTGTACCTGAATATGAAGTTGTTCTGTAGCCTGAATGAAAATGTCTCCAATAGATTGATTGGCAGTCGAGCACCTGCGTCCAGTTGCGTCCAACGTCTGTAGACCTGAATACAGCGTCTGTATTTTGTGCGATTAATATATCGTCGCCAATAGAAACTATTGCAGTGCAATTGGGAGCTTGTACAGAAACTACGGACCAATTCAAACCACTGTTTTGAGTTTCAATCCAGCCATCCAATGTAGCAGCAACAACTCTTCCAGGATCGATTAATTGTAAAGCGTTTATTCGGACTGCGGATGTATATACGGAAGCCCAAGTTTTTCCGTAATCTCCGGTTCGATAAATTGACCACGTTCCATCTAGCATTTCCACTATAGCACAATGATATTGTCCGTACACGTGGATCGGTTGGTAGATTTTTTTCACTTCGCCTGGGAACGGTTCTGATTTCCACCACACTTGGAAGCTCGTTGTATCAAACGTACCTAGAATGTAGGTTTTATCTTCGACCAGAGTTAATGCGACGGGCCTCATTTAAGCCACCCCATGAATTCCAATACCCAATCCATAGTACGATCTCCGTGGCCTGCTACACATCATGTCAATCAGACTTGTTCTACGTACAGTTTTTAGCAATAAGCCGTCCATAAAGTGAGGCTTCAAAACGTGCTTTAGAGTTAGCGTGTCCAATGTGTATTGCACACTGAATGTTTCCAACGTTAGAATGTCATTAACGTACGGTATAGAACGATTAAATAGGACGTAAGGCCCAAACATATCATATGTTTTTGTTCTATAAATTTTGCTTATAATGTCTAATGCAACAGTTGAAGACCTGGTGAATACGTTCATCAAGTCCATGTCATACGTTTCAGTTAATCCAGTTACTTGGTGTAGAATGTCCATCACGTAGGGTAGTTCGATTGTTCCAATTGTTCTGATGTCCATTAGATAGTCTTTGTACGTTATATACAATTGGTATGATATACCTTCAGCGAGCATATTTGGAATAATTGAATTCAACAAAGCCAATCTGGTATTCGCTATGCGCATTGAATCCGCAGTTGTAAACTTTATTCTAACGAATGCCGGATAGTACGTCACAACAGAAGAAGTTCCAACTTCTCCTGTAATATTATCAATTACAGTTGAGCATGTGGCCTTTGTACCGCAGCCCGTCAGTACAGTCGAGTAATTGATTAGACGGTCCCTGTAGTCAGAATCACTCTCACCCGACAATCTTTTCAAATTGTAAACGTCGCCCCACCATTCGTCCAATTCAGAACCAGTGGAAGTTGTGAGCTTCATGGCCCAAGCCATTCCTTGCATGCGTTGGAAGACCACGTCCAATTGCTCCGCCCAAGACTCTCTCATAACGTTTATGACACTGTCTTGAGGATAACGTTGGTCTGGCGCAAGCACAATGCGCACAGAGCAGTCATATGTTACGGAAGGGACCCTCAGATTGACGCTCATTAAATATGCGTCGTGATATCGATTGAGTAGGACTACGTCTTGTGTATGAGTAATGCTTTGAATTAAGTTTATTATTAAGTCATTGGAGTAGAATACTGTAGATGTTGGATATGCGATAATAACGTCTAAAGTTAGAGCCTTTGTACGTCTGTCTATGCCTGTGCCAACTCCAGGATCAAGGCCAACTCCTCCTCCCCCAACGATCATCTAGAGTACGCCCCATTGAGTTGCCATTGCTTCGGCTATTCCATTAAATGTTAAGGATCTAGTGTGAGGGTCACTGCAAACTCCATGATTTGTTTTACCCTTTGAACCATTACTAATCCAATGACCGATTGGTTCGACCACATTTGTTGCTTCGAGTTTTGGTAAATTTTTCAACCACAAGCATGTTCGCTTTTTGTATGGATCCCCAAATTGCCATGGGTTAATTATTTGATCAGGTTTTCTCCACACTGTAGATAAAATTCCAACTGGATTTTCCATTGCTATTTTATCAATTGGAGCATTATACAATTGCAAGAAAAATTCTATTGCTTGTTGCTGTCTACCATCTGCTTGTTTTTGTTTCCATAGATTTCCGCACGCAACTGTAAGATGTTCGCATGGAGGAAATGCTATCATCATGTCCCAACGTTCATTATTCAAAACATCAAATATATCGCATTGATAATGATTACCTTCGGTTTCAGTAGGCAGCAGATCACAACTCCACGCATCGTGACCATGTCGAATGAATGCGTCGCGTACTCTACCAGAAAATTCACAAGCAACAAGAACCTTCATGAAACCTCTTAATTAGATTAAAATTGTTGTGGTTGTTCCATCGTTTAGAACGTGCAAATCGAATTTACTCGTGCGGATACCGTAGTGTTGTATTGTTTCATCAACAAACGTTATGCGGTGAATGTTCTTAATTCTGCGGAGACCTTGGGGAGTTTTGCAGTCAGGACAATTAACTTCGCCTCGCTTGTTCCTCACTTGGTTATCTTTAAAATCTTTGCATTTGTCACAATACCAGTCGTCCTTACAACCACATTGAGGACATACAGCAAACCCCTTACCTGTATGACTCCAAGTGAAACCACAAATAGAGCACTTCATTCGGTCCCCGGTAGAAGTTGAGCGTGCCCTGTACGCGTAAATTTTGTCGGATTGATCTTCAGAGGTTACAAAGTGCGGCGGAAGGTTTGAAGCGATTGCATTTATTCCTTTAGATTGTAACTTCTGGGAGAGGTCATTGCTGAAAGGAACGTAGCCAACCTTTGTAATGGGTTTGGAGGGATTGCCCCATAAAAGTTCTTGCGCAGTATCCCGATTATATTGGTATTCGACTGTGCCATCTGAAAAGTGTCTAACCCATCCATACATTATTTGTAGCATTAATGACCTCTAAAGTTTGATTAAAATAGTGATTTGAATAAAAAATTAACTTTGGTTTGTTATATATTTATCATATGCTTGGATTGCTTCTTGTTCAGTTCCAAAGTACCCAAGGTTTTTGCGCTTGCCATCGACTTGAGTGTAGGCGTGCCACCGTTTCTTATCCTTTCGGTATGATACGCCTTTGTGTTTGCTTGACTTGGTGCGTTTTTCTTTAATCGGAACGTAGCCTGATTGCAATTTTGCGCGATATTCGTTCGTGAGGTTTGGAAAGTTGAGCTTCCAGTGTTCAGCACCTAAATATATTACTGCTATATCGTATGTTTGAGCCGCTTCTTCAGGTGTTACGTACGAACCTAACGAATAATCCACGCCATTGTGATAAATGCCTGCGTTAAATTTTCCGTTAGGTTGATTCTTGACGCCACGATAATTCGAACGTGGCTTAATATCTGTGATATATTCCCATTGTGTCAAACGTCTCTCTGTGTCACATAATGCTTCATATGCAGCATCTTCTGTTTCAAATGCACCAATATTGAAACGCTTTCCGTTAGGTAAGGGTGTGTACGCAATCCATTTATCCGAACCTTCTGTATAACAAACTCCAACATATTTACTAGATTTAGGAACTTTAATGGGTATTGGATTGTATCCGTTGCGCAATTTCTCTCTATATTCACGTTCTTTGGATACAAAATTTAGAACAGACTTAATCCCAAGCTTGATTACAGCCATATCACGTGTTTCAGCTGCGTCTTTTGCCGTGCTAAACATTCCCAAATATACACGATTTTCGCCGCTACCAACATAAGCAGCAAATTTACACGCATCCTTATTATACGATACACCAATATATTCAGTGGATGGTAATTGTTTTTCTGGAACAGGAATCACGCCAGACGCCAGCATCTTTATGTATTGCGGCGTTTTATCTGGAAAATTTAAGCCTTCTTTAACATCTCCATTAATATATAAGTATGCTAAATCGTGTTGGGCTGCTGCCGACTCCTCTGAATCAAACACTCCCAAATAAATGTTGTTTGCACGTGCAACCCACTTGCCTTCCTGCAGACTAACTCCCCTATATTTACTCGTTGTTTCACGTGCTGGTTGTATCGGGTTGTATCCATCGTTAATTTTCTGTAAATATTCGGAACGTGCATGTTCAAAATTGAGGCAAGCAAATTGTCCAAAATGAATAAGGCATGCTATGTCGCGAGCTTCGGCAGCTTCTTTTGGTGTTTTGAACCCACCTATGTGTATGTTTTCTCCATCTTTCATTATTTTTGCACGATATGGGTCATCATAAGCATCATTGTAATAAACACCCATATATTCTGACGACGATGTAGAAAATTTACTTTTGTTGCAAGTATTTTCTTTATGCGAACACACACGTAAATTTTTTATTGTGTTGTTTAGACTATTTCCATCGATATGATCAATTTCTTCGGAACGATCTAACTTTCGACCAAGATGTTCTTCCATTATGACACGATGCATATATACAGTAACGCCAAAAACTTTTGTCACTGCATACTCTTTTCTCTTACCTGTACCAAGAGAATACACGTGCCAATTATACGCGTTTAATATTTTAGAAAAATTTTCGTCTATTGATACGTCGTGTCCAGAAATATTTAAAATCTTTTCTGTCATGAACGTACAATAGACATTCTAGTATTTATACTTTTTGGTATAGCTACTAGTTTATAACCCTACCGCTACTTCATATCTCATCATATAGCCAGGTCATCGTTTCGTTGGCCTTATCGCCTTGAACAGCATCAGTTGCAAGCTTTACCTGCGTAACGACATGTTTAGAGCTTCCGGCCACAGTATATTCAGTACTATCGATTGTGAGAGGTGATGCAGATGTGTAAGAGTCAGCATCTGCGGGGGTGGCTGTCTGATCTTTGTAGTAGGCGTGGCCATTTACCGCATGGTCCATATAGTTGCCTGTAGTGCCTTGCGTTCCTGCAGCCTGTTGATAAGATCCTGTCGGACATCCATTGTCACCAGAATCTCTTATGCCAACGCACAGAACTCCGCCAGTCCCAAGGTCCCAATTTGATGCTACAGACCCACTAGTATACCATTTAATGTTTAGAATTTTGGTAAAGGTTCCACTAAAAGCGATTCGATGATTCTTCCAGTACGAATAATTGTTGCCTGCACTTGGCACAACACAAGGATCATTATCTCCAGGATTGTACGAATCTCTTGTGCAATATCTGCCGGACGTTATTACAGTCCAGGTCGGGCCTGCACCATTCCCTTCTTCCACGTTAACTGTCGCAGTCATTTATAAATTCTCCTTTAAAATTTAGTCAATTAGTTAGTTGTTTGTAAAAGTGGCTCACACGAACCACAAACTATAAATACTAAGTATACCAAGAGTGTGTTGTATCTGACAGCTTGGTAACTGTCAGGACCGTGTACACGTACTCTACTTGATGTAGACCGAGTCAAGTAGGGTTCAAACCATCGGTCACATTATGCTTCAATTAAAAAAATATAATTTATTTCTTCCAACGCTTTTGCGCCCATTGATCAAATTCATTCTGAACATCGATTACAATTTGTTCGATGTTTTCATCATACGTACTGCGCATAAAGGATCTGGGCGGAATAAACCACGCTTTGTTCTCTTCTACAGAAGATTGTTCGTTGGGTTCAAATCTAATACGTTTTTTAGGTCTATTTTCCCAAGCGACACCGTATTCATTGGCCGCAGCATATTCAGCAACTCCTTCTTCTTCTATTCCGACGCGTACCATATAATCTGTACCGATGTCCTCCTCGAAAACATCAATTGAAGTTACGAGCGTCGAATTATCGATTAGAGTGTGACTAGAGCCTTTGGATTTTATCGTCGAAGGTGCGTTGGGCGGAGGTATGCCTTCTCCATCGTAGATTTTTTTAACCATCAAGTTACGTAGCTCAACGCCCTTCTCTTTAACGATGGTTTTGAGTTCTTTGTCCATGGATGCCTCTTAGCACATCGACACGCAAATTGAACGTCCCATCGGGCGATATAGTGTTGTATTCAGCTTGACTGGAATCAAGGTGACGTATTGTGGTGTGTGATCAGCAGATGCCAAATTGAATGCTACAGTGTGATTATGAGGCCTATTAGCAAACGTTCTGCTTGTCGTGCCAGACCTATACCTAAGGACACTAGCAGTGTAGTTCGCTGACGTGGTACTCAACCCATTATGCTCGTGTGCGTTTGAGCCAGTAGTTGTATACCCGTCTAAGGACTCAGCGAAATATCCATTCCATCCAGACATTAAGTCCCAATTCGCTGATGGTGTATCATCTACGAAGCAAATAGCACCCGTCAAAGCTCTATTTACCAATTGGTTTACCCTGTAGAATCTTGTTTGAAGTCTGAGCGGTGTTACATCTTGACTGTTCGAGGTTGTACTCCATGCATGCGTATGATCAGTGGGGTTTGAAACATCGCCATCGTCGTAGGAACCCACGCTCAGATTAAGAGACGTACAACTTACATTACCAGCTACCGCATGGGTGTGACCAGCTGTGCCCCCAGTCAATCCAGGACTTCCGAACTTCAACAATCGACCATCAGGCGAACTGAACCGAGACATCTCTGATCCGCTAAGCACACTGTCCGATAGAAGAATCGAACCCACTGGAAAATATTTATGTGATGTTTCCCATGTGGTGAGGTTAATTCTATACAATTCCAGTTCATAGTATGGCGGCGTGTTTGAACCGGACGTTCCAGACGTTATATTAAGAGTTCCACTATGAACTTTCATCATGTTGGTACCAGTTAGGTTGAAATAAAACGAGGATCCTGAACAATTTCCAATTGTCACGCCACTTGAACCATGAGTATGAGTAGCAGATCCTCCGGTTGTGCCATGTCCCGCATACGAATTACCAAATCTTAGGTAATAGCCGTCGTATGTGGTAATCTTGGTCCAGCCCGATGGCGCACTACCGGCATTCCCGAGGACGTATAGATTGGTCATTTAAGTTTCCACGATGAGGTCTACAACGCACTGAGTAATCGACGAACAACTATCTACATTGAAGAATAGCCAGTCGTCTGCGGTAATGGACGTTGTCCAGCCAACCAACGTAGTATTCTGATATTTGTTTGTCGCGGATATCGTTGGAACTGCTGCTGCTGTTATCGAATCTGCGTCCGTTGGGGGGTAATTCGCATACGTATCTTTCCAGATGTCCACTACAATGGAGCCTGATTGGTCCGCTCCCATAGTCACACTCTTAATCGTACAAGGGTATCCCATGTGGAGGCGCGCTTTCACTCCCGTCTCAATGGCAACTCCACCTCCGTCAATTATGACTTGGATTTGACGCCGATACGTTCTAACGTAGGTGGCAAGCGATCTAACATTCGCTCCGGTGATTGAAGTTGCTCCCGCTCCAACATGAACTTCTGCAAGAGGGACACCTGTGGGTATTGTCGCCCCAGGATACGGTACAGTAAATTTCTTCCAGTCCGTTTCTCCAACAGGTGCAATAACTCCCGCTGCTCCAGTATACACTTGCCCCACTCCATTCACATCTACATAGATTATATCGATACGAGGGTTTGTAGGGTCTGCAGCAGAAATTGTAACGTTATTGCCTGCAACAACTTTTAGAACGCCTCCAATTAGTACATTGCCTGCGTCCAGTTTGACGGTCATGTCAGGAACTGCTTGCGCTCCAACATTACAACCGTCCCTTACACCAATATCTTGGGAGCCTCTAGCAATTGAGTCAATGTGAGAAGTTGTAAGGATGTCACCTCTACTCAAGCTCATCGCGCTAATGTTAGCCATAAAGTACGCTCCCTCTAAACGATCCGGACATATTGTACAGCAGGTTCAATCGTTAGAATGAGTTCAGCATGTGTTATTGTTGTACAAGAATCGACGTTAGCAATGAAGTAATCTCCAGCTGTGACCATTACGTTCCAGCCTGTCAATGTTGCATCCTCTGAACTAACGTTGGTTGTGATTGTTGGAACGGCGCTTGCTGTAATTGATTCGCCATCCGCTGGAGGATATGTAGTCTTCTTCCAGACATCAATTGCGATTGAACCTGATTGATCCGCTAGAACAGTTGCTTTAATAATCCTACCACTAACGTTACATCTGGCATATGCTTTCTTTGCGTCAGCTATTTCTGCACCAGCTCCGTCAAGTGAAAAAACTAAGTCGATATAAGCATTAGGATCTCGTTTGAGCACATGTACGTCAGCAAGATAAACTTCGTGCAAATGTTCATCGTAATTTATTATAATTTCTTGTTCTGGATCTGGATTTTGCTGAAGATAAACTTCATATTGGTCATCGGTTATGAATCCACGACGCCATGCATTATAAGCAGTCAATTTTATCAGAGTCATCTAGTTGCCACCGAAAAGTATAAATAGAAAAAATACCATTACGAATTAGCGTTGAGTATATCTTAACGCACATTAGATGTGGTTCGACTGGGTTTGTTTGGGTTCGGTTCGGATAGGTTCGATACGGTGTGGTATGGCGAGGTGAGGCAAGGTTCTAACCTATCCATTTATTTTTAGTATCAATATAATCGGAAGGACGTAAAGTACAAAGCGTTGTTCAAAGTGTGGCGTAAAGTATATATATCAATTTAACGTACTAAGTATAGTTCAGTTGGCTCGGCGTTAAAACCAATTAAACGTTGATCAAAATTTAAACAAATATTCATAACATGGTGAAATAATGGAACGTTACATAATAACAGATGAGCAATTAGATGTTATTGATAATTCAGATGGTGTCGAAATAATACGAACTGGTAGAAAGAATCTTAACTATAGATTGATAGGACCAAATCGTGACGGAGGATACACTCGCGTATACGAATCTGATGAAATGTTAGCAGATGACGAAGTATTGGTCCATTTTTACGGAGAAGATGCACCTGAATCGTTCATATTGAAGGCAATAAACGATACGTCTATAGAGTAGGTTAAGATGGCACGTTGTATTGTTTTAGCTGATGCACACGCTCAACCTCACCTCATCCAGAACGTTCTATCACATTCACATTACGATAAACACAACGACAGATTGATTTTTGCTGGAGATTTTATCGATATTGGATGCAACCCAATAGAGTGTTGGAAACTATTGAGTCAGAGTGGAGCAGAAATGTTGTGGGGCAATCACGAAGCTGCTATAGTCTTAAAACAATTTATCGGGCCTCAGGACCCATATAGCTGGAGTCTGTACGATGAATTGGAGGAGCGCCAGAATGAATTCAAAATAGTCGCTATACATGATCAAGTCCTCATAACGCACGCTGGTTTATCTGAAACATTTGTTCCAAGCGATACTCCAATCGAAGAAATTGTAAAAACTCTGAATGGAATGGATCTGATAGAACATTGGCACGACGACAGTCCTCTGTGGTATAGACCGAACCATGCTGCCCCGTATGACAAATTGTTGCAAGTCTGTGGCCACACTCCACCCCTATTCAAATACTCCAGTCATGATTTGAGCAATCTGTACATGGTAGATCCGTACAATCCTTTGGATGTAAGCAAATCGCGATTCAGATACGCTATGATTGAAAACAACAAAGTATATATAGTAGATTCGTTATATGTATAACTAGAGTGAAGCCAACATAGCGAAGATGGAAGAACGCGCCAGACTCAAGATCTGGTCCCGTAGAGGGTCGCAGGTTCGAGCCCTGCTGTTGGCATTTCGCACATATTGGATACGAAGGTATGAAAGGGTCGCTCCCTTTTGGACTGTATCTGGTGGTACGAAGGCTGAGTGGTGGCGTCCAGGGTTCGATTCCCATAAAGCTAGGCAGCATGGGCGTGATAGATCGTTTGTTTCAAACAAACGGTAGAAAACAAAGTACACGGACCAGTGCAAATCTGGCCCACTCTTTCAACTTAACAAGAGGTACGACATGACAAAAGATGAATTAGAAAGGGGAAAATCATATTGCTTTGGATTGGTATCTGGTGAAGAAGTATGTGGAATTTACAAAGGGTCAAAAACAATTGATGATCATGATATGTTTATCGTGGAACGTTCTTATGAAAATCCTATTACTAAATCAATTGAGACATTTACAATCCTTGTATCAAAATATAATGTAGAAACAATCGTGTTATATGATTAGACTAACAACAATTAGTCCTGTAGTGTAGCGGTCAATCACACTGGGCTTTGAACTCAGCAACCGAGGTTCGAATCCTCGCAGGACTATTCACAGAATTTGCGTAAATTGGCGCGCTCGTAATATAGTCTGGTAGAATATCTGCTTGCCGAGCAGGTGGCGAGAGTTCGAATCTCTCCGAGCGCATGTCGTACATTCCATCTAGAACGGACCGAATAAGGGGCAACAGTAGGATCATGGAGTCAGTGCCCTTGCGTTGGAGATTTAACCAACAACACCCATAAGGCATACATTCGAACTTTGCCGAGTACGCTGCTACCCACGATATGTACGACACTCTTCTTACTAATCTTAATTATTGTACGTACGCTCTAAACATTAGTCGTACTATATATCCTTGTAAAGTATATAGTAGAGTTTATGTGCTTGTTCAGATTGGGTCAAATTATACTAACGAACGGAGCATGTAAAATATTAGAAACGTGTGGTAAGAGTCCATTCGAATACTTGAATTATCATTCGAGTGGGTATTGGGGCGACGTTAGAAAAGTTGACTGGATCCTTAATGATCATGCGTTGCTTCAGAACCAACGCATAACGTCAGTATACTTTATAAACAACGAAAATATTTTATCAATTTCGACTGACTCCGACCGCAAATACACTGTAATCGGGATAAAGAACAGGAAAAATTAAAAAAAATTAAAAAATATGTGCTTTATATGTTGGGCGCAAGAATAGTCGAGCCAGTCATACTGCTAAATATTTCGATTGTAGGGAAACTCATAGAAGAGAAACCTTGCCATCCTGTGATCGAGCCAATCGATGGAGTGTAGCTTGCAGAATTATAAAATCCAGGCGTTCCACTGCCCGCAACATTACCATCCAATTGAGACGTATAGATTGTATCAGTTGCTTGATTGTAGTTAATCATACCTTCTGCACCATTCTCTTTTACAAACCACGTTTGGTATGATTCGTCTTCGGAAGCCCAATAATCGATACTGTCATAGTCAGCAGAACTACCCGCGTATATACCGTAATCGTTTGTGCCAAGAGTGACTAGTTGTTCGCTTGAATCTGAAGCATCAAATCCAACATCTACATCGACTGAGGCAACTTCTCCGCCAGTAAATCCAGTATCAGTTGGGACTCCTTCCGGGCCAGGCACATAAAGATCTCCCGTGATGTCGGGCACAGTGTCCACAGCTAGATCAGGATTGTTCATGCCCCAATCAGTTGGTCCATCAAATATACTTTGTTCGATAAAGCCGTCCTGTGCGACAGCCATTCCAACAATCGATGCTATCATTACGAGCATGATAGCCAATATATTTTTTGTCATTTTTTTTATACCTCTAGAGTTTGTTCGCTCTGTTAGAGCTTACTCGCTCTGAACGTACATTGTATCGTTAAGTATATATAGCTTTTGTACGTACTAAGAACTATGCCAAACAACGGACCAACTCTGCTCGACGAGTGCGATGTGTACAGCGCGAATTGTGGCACGCTCATTCTGCGCGAGAAGAATGCAAGTAATCCAGACTCCATTGCATGTGGTGCAGTGACATGCAATGGAGTGGCATACAAACGAACCTAATATTTTTTTTTTGAGAGATTGGTATGAACGAACTTGCAATATTCTGGTTACTTGTAGCCATTTTGAGTAGCATCGCGCTTGCATACATGGTGTACATACTTGTGAGAGACACAATTTATGCATGGTATAGAGGCAAAAAATATCCATGTGATAAGTGCAAGCACTTTGTATGTAAAACTGTTGTCTACAATAGTGGAAGTCCTGTCAAAAGATCAGATGGTACAATCATGACTGTAGATATGTGTGGAAAGTGTGGTAACTTTACCAACGTTAGTCGCTCAATGTTTGGTTTTTGTGAAGCCTATGGTAAATACTACACACCAAAAACTTGAATTTATTTTATAAATTTTTAAAGTTACAAGTTTTTAAAGTGGCTCATACTTAGTGTAATTTCTCCGAGCCAACGTCCTGGGTACTCTGCGCTCTTCACATTCCACTTAATATCGTTTATCCATACGCGCCAATTCGAACCGACAACGCCCGGAGTGTCTCCAAATATTGATACTATTTTACGTACAATTGAGTCACAATGAGCGTTGTTTGTGCCATACGCTGTCAGAACTGTAATTTGTATCGTGAGTTTTGTTTCCAAAGCATCTCGTACGTCTGACCAAAGCTTCGATTCCGAACCTTCTGACGTAGTTTGTACTCCAACTATTGTTTTATGAGTGCCGTCAAGCTGCACATCCACAGAGGGAATACCTGTAACGTATTTACCGTCTGTGAGGGACCATAGCTCTGCGTTAGACACTAGAGTTTGCATAATAAATTGGAGGGATTGTTGCATGTACTCTACGCCTCTTGTGCCTTCTCTACAGCATTAAATTCCCATTCACTCTGCGCCAACGGCACGCCTGGCAATGTCACATTGTTAAAGTCTGTTATTGGAACAAACACAACGTCGTCATAACCAGGGGTTATAGTGAATTCCATACCCTTCGTAACGGGAGTCCTCCATTCGCATCGTATGTACCTTACAATCGTAGTCTTTAATCCTAGGGATTGAGCTTGTACAGCCGTTCCTAAGCCTCCTAATGTGCTCACTACAGCATTATAAGGTGAACTGAGTACAAACCAACGTACCGGCTGATAAAGTTCGTCTACAGCTCGTATAACACACGTACGCGCTGTATTAAACCTACTGCAACTAATACTTGTTATTTGGTCGTATAATTTCGAACCAAAGATTGTGCCTGCCCCGTCTAATTCAATAGTCTCAGTGATGCTACCTCCACCTCTCGAACCCACAACAACGAACGTTCCTTTGCCTGTGGCCTCCACGCATAACATGAATTCTTGCGATGGTTGAGCTACACTTGGTGTCATTACAAGTTCAATCGAACCATTATATATTTGGTCTGTAAATTGTCTAATGCGAATTTTGTGAGTGTATCGGAGTCTTGACGGCATGTTGTTCACGACCATTTGTGATTTTTCCAATTTTTCCAATTCTTCTCTGTATTGATGGAGGTACTCTATGATGTATAATCGATATTGGTTGAGTCAATTTAATGGTATATTTCGAATTTCCAAATTTTTCTTATCCCTGTTTTATACACAAATATTCTGTTCAAATTTCAATTTCTACTCTTATACCATTAGTTACTATTCTAGTAACTCTTTCTTCTCTCTGAGTAAGTAAAGTAAAGTAAGTAAAGTAAGTAAAGTAAGGGCAAAGTGACCACAAAAAATAAAGTCTTGAATGAATTTTTTAATTTATAAAAATTAATCGAATTTATATAGTATCTAAACAGTAAGCCCAAATCTACTGTTTATACTGTTAAATTTTGAGCTCGATGACTCAACGCATATCGATTATATTTTGAACGAAGTTTGTAATACTGATTGGAGCGTGCTAGAGTTTACGGCATCCAGCCGCTCAGATCCGAAGAGCTTCCGGTATAGTCGCCAGTCACAACATTCGGAACAGGTATATCGCTAAGTTTAAATCTGTCAGGATAAATTTCACTATCTCTGACCTGCTTTACATCGTCTTGAGTTTTACTGATTCTTGTAACTCTTGTGCGCTTGGTGGCTTTCTCTACCTGATCTAGTAATTTATTCAGAGCGAGCCTTGCAGAAGTGTCTTCACCTCTGCTAAAGCTGACCCCAGGACTCATTGATTCCGATTTATAACTCCAATCAGGATTGCCCATTTCATAGTAATCTGCAATCAGATGAGTCAGAGCCGTTCGCTCTTGATTAACAGTTAGTTCGATTCCACGAGCGTTTAGTATATTTGCGAGTTCGTCGACAGCGTCAGCATAATATAATTCGAACGAAGCGTATAAAATATCTGCGTCAATATGTTCGGAGGCAGTTTCTTCAGCGGAAGTTTGTAACGACACGTACCGATAAAGCACAAGAAATTTTGTTTCTACGTAGTCAATTGGGTCAGGCATAACATTGCACCTACTCTACTCAATATAATCGGAGGGGCGTAAAGCGAATAGAGCGAACCGCAATTTACTTATATTAAGCGTACGTTAGAGTGAGTATGTATTTGAGAGAGCATGAATGTCAAACGTGCGGATATACGCGCGTGTATTTAGCCAAGCCTTGCAAATGTTTAAAGTGTGGCTCGGAGCGATTAGAGCCACCCCTCCAACCAAATTAATCAAATTAATTGAAGTGATATAATGCTAGCAAATGATGCTATAAAAGAGAGAGCAAAAGCATTGGCCGAAGGTCGCATCATAGACGCTATGTCTATATTGATAATACCCTGGGGATCTGACTGTTGTTATGGATGCGAACTATACGATTCGGGAATAACGATAACAGCCCATGGATTTTGCTCTATCCAGAACAGAAACGTGAGTCCGCATTATTTCTGCGAGAAGTACGAACAAGATTGATACAATCTGAAGAAGGTTTGTATATGAATCTAAAAGATATTTCAACCATACGAAAACAATTCGCGCCCTTGCGCGCTCGTTACAAAGTCGCTTGGAAAGGTACAGATCCTCGTGATGAGGAAAGCTATACCAAGTGGTACGAAGCCTTTACAACGATCAGGAAGGAAGAATTGGCCCTTTGTATGAAATATTTTGGCCACGATCTATATATTGATGGGGAATATTTAGATCCGGGCAAGGTTTTGGATTGGATAGAACATTTCTTGGAGGCAGAAACCCCATGACCATGATGAAAATCATACTAGCTTCGATTGTTGGAACGGCAATATCTGTTGCAATATTTTCGGGCTTGTGGAACATTGTGGGGCCAGTATCCTCTATGCTTGCGGGCATTGTATTCGTTGTTGCGTATGCAACGCTCCTTCCAGTCAAGTGGTACACTTAACTCTATTTTTTTCCAACAGCAACCTATATATACTACTTTAACGTACAATCATACATGAAAAGTTGGATATTTGTACTATTGTGGATATTGTCAAGTGGAATGATTATCGGTACAATATGGTCATATGTTTTGGAGTCGTTGTTTGGATCTTGGTCGATCGTCCCTGCCGTCATACTATGTGTTGTTGCTGCAATTGGAGGAGTCTTATTGGAACAGAGGTTTACATGACACCCTTAAAATTGAAAGAAATTATATGGGAAGTGACACTCAAATGTTCAAATGGGTGCAAATATTGTGGGTCCAAAACAGTCCTTCGGCGCGACAACCCTCCATTTGAGCAACTCGACCGTATCGCACAAGAAATTGTTTCATATGGAGTGAATACAGTCACGCTAAGTGGTGGAGAGCCTGGGGAGCTTCCGTCCGAACACCTAGACCACATCATACAAACTCTAACTGATGGCGGCATCGACGTTCGAATAGTGACTAACGGAAAAATTCTAGCTCAGTGGAGCTGGTACAAACAAATTGATAAAGTCACATGCATTGGACTAAGTGTAAATGAAGAGTGGCCGTATTGGTTTGATTACGTTGATGGCCACGAAAAAGATATTACAATAATTACAAACTTTGGTACGCACAACGTATGGCAATTTGACGCTCTGAGTGAGTTCGTTCGTTCGAGTGGCTTCGGAACGTGGCAAATTCAACTAACGATGGGCGAATTCCAGCTCCCTCCAAATGGAATATCTTATTTGAGGGAACGCATTCGGAACCACACAACAGGCGTTAGTTACATCTTAGCGGACAATCTACAAGATGAGCATACTTGTTCAGCTGGAATCAGTACGTGTGGAATAACTGCTGATGGAGACGTTATAGCGTGCCTGAGCGAGCGCGCTTGCAACAACGGAATTGCTACACCTTACGGTAATCTGAACAAACAAACTTTAAAAGAAATTTGGGAGTCACAATTTAAGGATATAAGGTTTGGGGCAGGTTACACACATTCATGCAGAAAATGCATAAAGTATCCTGCGATTGAACGTCTCACGCCAACCATTGCACCTAAACCTGCAACTCCGTTACCAGAACAACCAATTGAGCTGCCTGATCCATACAAACCATTAGAAGTCACTTTATATGGAGTCAGGCCATATGAAGGCACAATTGTGTATGGCGTTGGAACGTACGAAACTAAAGTTATGGCATACGCTGTTCAGATGCATCCTTCAGTTGATTCGTCAACATCAAGTGATGCAGCCAAAACGTTTCAAACAATAGTAGATGACGCACTAGAGGATAAAGTTGAGCCTATAGAAGAAGATGAAGATTATACAAGAGCGTGGCGAGACGAAATGCAACGGAGACGTAGAAGGGGTATGATGTTTGGGAGAGATCCCGACGTTCTCGCTTACGGTGTTGTAAAGCACGACATCCTTGGAGTGAGGCGTATAAAAGAAGTGAATAAGAAGTAAAATCAAAAGAAGGTATGATATGGAGTTAAACATATTGCGTGTAATATTGTTAGCAATTGTTGGGGCGACACTCTGTACAATAATTGCAATAGGTATAGATACATCGAGCGATGCGTCCAAACCGTCAATTCCGAACACCTCATCGATTGATAGAGCTAAGAAACGTAAAGAATGGCAAGAACGAGAAAATGTGATGTTTGGAGAAGAAGCACATAAGAAGTAAAATGCGGAGATGGACTACATGCAAAGAGAATTAGCACTAGCTTTAAAAATCCTACTAGGCACAGACGAAGGAGCGCGCAAAGCAACAAATCAAACACGCAACGACGTACAAACAACAATTGATACAATCGAAGATTCGCGCTACTCTACACAAGAAGAATTTCATGACTGTATCATAACAGACTACATCAATAAATATTGTGTCCATATGACACAAGAGGAAAAAGAGTTAGTCGCACGCTCAATAATCATGGGAGGCCTCATACAGTCCTTCTAATCATTTTAGAGGTTAAACAATGTTTAATACTTTGGCAACGTTAGGTTTGAGTGGTATTTTGGCCATCGTATGTGGTACAATTGGATTTGTAATAAATAAAGTAACGAACACATCATATGGAACAATCATAGCTTTTGCTTTGGCAATGATTTGCGCCATTCTTACACCCATATCATGGTATACTGTGTGATGTGTTCGTTATTTAGTTTCTATTTTTTAACATCCAATGGAGAATGTGTTACATAGGACTTTAAATGCAATCCATCCAAGTCCTCCGACAATTGCTGCTACAATCGCGCCCATTGTCATCAGGAGGATTTCCCTTGGAATGGACCAAAATGTAGTGGCTGCTTGTTCTTCGCCACACTCTACTAAATGGTCATTTTCAAGTTTGCCTAATCTTGACTCGACATTTTGCAAACTTTGTTCGATTTGATTCATCTTTTGAGGGCACGTTGTGTCTCGAAAGGTGGGGAAGTTCTTCACTTCGTTTGTCACTTCCTCTACTGCTTTCAGTCGCTCGCACAAATCGTCCAGCTTGTGCGTGATGTAAGTGAACCCGCTGTCCATTCTTGTGGCGATCTTGATTAGAATTTCTCGATCGCTTTCAGGAACAATATCATTAGTCATAATAGTCCTTTGGAGTGGGATTGTAAGGGGAATGTTGTATACTAATCGCTCGGAACATTTACTCTACTCCAAAACAATATACCAAAGATTGAGTATATAGTTTATTGCGGTAAAGTATATATTCGAATAGAGCGGTTAGTATATTGCGCGGGCTCTGGTGGACGTGGCGCAATCACGTTCGTCATCTCGCGCTACTCTTATTCTTCCTTTGGAGTGCGGCCCGCTTCTATTCTATGACCAATATAAATGCCGACAGCTAGTTGAGCTAAATCAACCCACTGTTTGGCGATCGTCATATCGAGTATGCTTGAATTCATCGTCACGTACAATCCAATGAATATAGCAAGTAGAGTTATCCCAAGGTTCTTCTGAGTGTCAATAAATTCTGAAATTTCTTTTAGAGTTGGCATTAAATTTAGTCCTCCATTAAATTTATTCAAATACTAATCAATTAATTGAGTGACTTCCTCCCCGCCCCTAAAGGGGCAGGGCTTCCTGCTTCATAGATCCAGTGCTCTGGTATCTCCGCAGGCTCTTCCCCTCAGTCCGAGGGTGACGATATTTAGACTGGCATTGATATCCCTATCCATCTCTAGCCCGCAATTAGGGCAGTGGTGGACTCTTTCTGCCAGAGTCTTAGGAACCATTATACCACACGGAGAGCACTTTTGAGACGTATACCTAGCCTCTACCAGTTCTACCACCTTGCCAGCCTTTGCAGCTTTGCTTTGTGTGAACTGGATTAGCTTGCCCCAAGCATGGTCTTGAATATGCTTTGCCAGGTGATGGTTCTTCAACATTCCCTGAATATTCAAGTTTTCAAATACTATTAGGTCTGCTGAGTCCGCCAGCTTCCTGGATACCTGATGCAGGAACTCATCTCTATGGTTTTGGATCTTCTGATGGAGCCTAGCGACCTTGATTTTGGCTTTTCGACGGTTACTTGATCCTTTCTTCTTTCTGGAAAGATCTCTCTGGGCTACAGCAAGCTTTTGTTCAGCTCTGACATAGTATCTTGGATACTGAACTGTCTCTCCGGTGGACAGAGCTACCATGTTCTTCAGACCAACGTCCACGCCAATAGCTGTCTTAGACTCTATTTGAGGTACGTCTTCTATCTCAGATACCAAGATAGCATGCCAGCGACCAAGCTTATCTTTCTTAATAGTACAGGTCTTGATCTTGCCTTCTACCTCTCGATGCTTGAAGATCCTGATAGAACCTATCTTGGAGAGAGTCAGCTTTGAACCTTCCAGCTTGAAACCTGCCTGCGGATACGTGAACGACTTGTACCAGCCTTGGCCTTTGAACCGAGGATATCCTGGTTCTTCTCCAGCCTTAACTCTTCGGAAGAACGCTTTGAAGGACTTATCCAGCCGTCTCAGGGCATCTTGAAGCACTTGGGAGAAGACGCCCTTGAAATTGCCGTCCTTCTTTTCAACAGTCAGCATAGCAGCCTGATCCTCATAGTTTCGACTGACACCTTCAACCTCATAGGCGTTCTTTCTATCGGCCAAAGCTAAGTTATAGAGATGCCTGCAAGTTTCAAGAGTCAGGTCTAACATGGCTTCCTGTTGTTTGTTTGGATAGAGCCTGAACTTGTAGGCGGTCTTCAACCCTGACATTCCTCTATGTATCGTTTGATCACTTCAACCGAGACGTTGCCTGCTTTTCTATTAATTGAATAAAATGTATTGAACTAGAGCGTCTCCACTCTAGCCGATCATTATTATAAAGTTTGTTTAATTTGTGGTTTATTCGTCGCCCATTGGTACGGTCGCTGGAAGTGCGTAGTATCCTGTAACTCCGGCGTGATCCAACTGATCCGCGTCAACTTCCATGTGCTTGACGCCCTTAATTAGAGTTACAAGATTGTCGACCATTAAATCGACATCAGCTTTAAGGGATTCCAAGTTTTGAATCGCGCGCTTGTCTTCGTTAAAAGCTAGTGTGCTGCCTGCACCAGCAGACTGCCCTTCGATTATAGCGGACTGGACTTGGCGAGCCTTTTGATTCACGATCTTCATGATGGTGTCACAACCGTCGCACACCATGAGTCCTGTACCATTTTTAAGGTATGTTATGTCTTTTGGCATTTATTCAGTTCTCCTTTTAGTTTTTTGTTAGTTGTCTCAAGTATTGATGAGACTATTATTCATATTGCATAATAAATTGAAACAAGTGAACAATTGATTGTTCACTTAGCTTTTAGTACAGATATCCGAAGAGATAAACCGTGTTTCCAGCCCCGCCTGATTGCGTCGCCACTGCCATCTCAATAACAGTTCCAGCAGCATAGGACTTACATTTCACAGGAGTCGCGTTCGGAATCGGCATTAGCCAGACAGAATCATACTGGGCGTCGAGGTTGCTCAGAACATGAGCCCCGACGAAATCGGTTTCAGCCCCATTCGCGCCAATGGAAACTGCTGTAGTTGCTCCGGCATCAGTCGCAGCCACGATACAAGCCGAATGCAGGACACATCTCTTACCAACAGGGACCGTGTAGAGAACCGTGTGCGCATCAGCCGCGAAACTTACTGTCGTTGAAGACAGTAGTCCTAATGTTTTACATTTTGCATCACTCATTGGTGAACACCATCCATATACAAAACCATATGTAAGAATATTTCCTTCATAACTGAGAATTTCATCTTCCCAAGTGAGAATTGATTCCGGGAAGTTGGGAACCATGACGGGATTTTCGGTCATTACTCTATCCTCCATTCGTATGCGACACCAGCAGTAACATTCGGATAAACATTTGTAGCATCAAAGGGAATCATCTCCGTGACGTAGCGAGTACCTACCAGATACTTGATCCAGGCTTTGCAGCCGGTGGGAATTGCGGCTAGGGAGTGGGCGATGGTTTGTTCGGAGCTTGTGCCGGTTGAGGAGCCGGAAGATGTCGCTATCGTGTCATATCTACCCACAACAACATCTGTAAGATAAAATGATGCGACTTGTCCATTCGCTCCAGAGAATAATATCCATAATGTAGAATATCCAGCAGGCACTGTAAACATATAATCATTTTTTGCCCATGCGGTTGACGCTGATGCCGCAACGCAAGACTTCGATATCAATGGGTTGAAGTCGGAATCTGTTACCAAGATGAGAGGAGCAGAACCACTTATAGCACTCGTCCTAAATTTTACGACAATTTTCTCTTCTGTGAAATGCCCATTAATTGGAACGTATACACCATCATGAGCATCTGATTTTGTGATCTTCAGAGAATGCCCCTTTTTGTATTTCGTCGTGTCCGCGTGGCCAATACCACACGTTTCTAAAGTCGGGGAGCCATTCTGAACAAACCCATTTGGCAATGCACTATCTGATGGATTCATGTCTCTATTATTAAGAACGTCATTCCATCCAGGCTCGCCGCCCCACCAACTGTTATCACCAAACGACATTCGTTGATATGCGGTATCATATGCATAATCAGATGGTGCAAGAGCAGCAAACACGCCATTCAAAAATTCGGTGAGAACGTTATTAGATCTGACTAATGTAGATCCATATGTTACGTAATTTAAGAATCTGGTGGTGTTGCATCCATTGAGATCTAACCCTCCACCATTTCTGATATTTTCAAATAATGAGTTATTACACGATGTAAGAGTAATGCCATTATCCAGTTTCCCGTTGAAAAACTTTACACCTTGACAATTCGACGCAACGAGTGCGTCCATATGGACGGGGGAGAGCGCGGCCCAATGGCAATATGATAGAGTAATACCCCGACCTTCAAGATCTGTCTGATATATTTGAAGACCATCCGTTCTAGTTGCAGATATCCCTTCAACTGTTTGACTTTCAATTGTTCCGCCGAGAACGAGATTGAAGCCTTCGTTTGTGCCAGCATCATTACGTTGGTCATCGATCAACAGACCATATTGTGATTGTTCGAGAGTTGGAGCAACAAATACATTTGCGTTTGATGCCCAATCAGAAGTATTCTCTCGATGGATATTGACGCATGCAGTTCCGCAACCAGATAACCCCTGTGCTAAATCCGGGCTTACCCACAAACTATCTATTTCGTTGAGCAGCGACGAGTTTAAACGTAGACCATATCTTCCAGCGCCTGGAATGTGAATATTTTTAAGGCATGATCTGCACAGTCTATATGTATTAATGGCGTCTCCAGAGCCAGCAACCGTTTCGACTCGTACATCTTCCATACCAACAAATTCGATAGCAGATTGACCAACAATTGGGGTAAACTGAATCGCGTCAACATTTGCGCTATTCTGTTTTATGATAGTGTTTGCACTTCCACGAACTTTTGTGAAATTGTTTCTAATGATCCAAGGCACATCGGCGAGATTAAATATGCCATCTAGCGAAATTGTACCACCATAATATCTACTACCAGAGTCATGAGCTGCTTGCAGCACCGCCACGTCGTCCGTCCCCGCCGTTCCTGATGCAATACGCCGACCATCAGCATCCTCTGCCACGACCTCAGAGCCGTCGATGAAGACTATGGCATCGTATGCGCCTCTCGGAGACTTATCTAACTTCTGTGGCATTTTCTCAGCTCCAAGCCAGAATTTCCACGATGTCACCAGCATTATCAGAGGCGAAATAGACAGTCTTCGAACTCAGATTCAATGATGGCGGGCTTGCATAGCTGCAATTTGACTTCAGGGTGAAGTAAACGCCAGTTGGTGTTGCAACCTTTCCAGTCGTGAACGCAAATCTAACCGGATAGCCATTACGCGACCAAAATTCAACGCTTTTGCAATTGGATGGAATACTATACGAGTATTCAGTATCAATTACAGTTAGAGTGACATTTTGCTCACCAATAGTTGATGCCATACTTCCTGCTGTCGTAACAGGTACGGGATTTCCTGCAGCGACGTCAGCGTCTCCAACCTGGAGGTTTGCGTTGGCCTGGAAGTTATCATGCGTTGCGTTACGAGCCTGGACCTTGTTCGTGGTTCCATCGGTTGTTTGATCGATACCAACTTGGCCTACAATTGCGCTGCCCACTGGTAAGCTTTCACCAAACTTTACATCTCCAATGTAAGTAGCATCTGCCACGTTCGTAGCAGGTGTAACGGAAAGTGACGCAGCACTTAGCTGTTGGCCAAGGTTTCCCGCAGGCAATGTCACGATGTCAACGTTTCCGATGTTCGTGTCACCGCCATCAATGGATGCGATTACAACTTTCTCGGAGTCCAAGGTAACTTTAATGTCACTGGTCTGACTCGCACCGCCATTCACATTCACGAGGTTCGTGGTTCCGGGTGTCGTCTGATCGATTCCGACTTTACCCAGGAGTGCCGTACCAGCCGGAAGAGCCTCGCCGAACTTAATGTCCCCGATATAGGTTGCATCCGCTATGTTTGTTCCTGGTACAACTGATAGAGAGCCTGCAGCCAGTTGTTGGCCTAAATGACCCGCGGGCAACGTTACAATGTCTACCTGCGCTTCGGATCCACTTACTACGTTGTCTAGGATCTCGATTGCAGTCTTAATATCAGCAGCAGAAGATTCAATGCTGGCAAGATCTCCTCCGGACGTGTCTGGTAGAGGGCCAGCCGTTATACTTTTTATGACAATTTCATTTGCGTTCGCTGTAACCTGATCTATGCCAACTTTGCCAATTAAATTGGTGCCTGCTGGCAATGCACCTGTTATATGATCAATTGTGACTGTAACATCTGTGTAAGAGTACTGTGTCATAGAGCACCTGCCCAAGAAATTTTATAAGTTGTATGGAAGTTTGGAGTTGTCGATTTAATCATCGTGGAGATTTCAGCGTATGCAAAATTCAGTTCAATTGTTAGAATGTCTCCGGGAGTGAGAACAGTTGCGTCAGGTTCAGTATATGATATGCCTGCTGGATACGCTCGGAGCGCACCATATACAGTTAGTGAATTCGCTCCACCTGTATTCTCTATTGTAATGGATTTTTGATCATATCCGGAGCAGTTCCAAGTCATTCCCGCCATATAGTTGCTTGTTGTTGTGCCTGTAGCATAATCAGAAAAACCATTAGGTGGAGTTTGCGTGAAGATTGCCGTTGGAACGGTTACAACTATTGGAATTTCGTCATCTCCAGCAGCTTCCGCAAGTTTCACAAGGTACGTAGCTTCGGAAATAAAGCCTCTCCTGAACGCATTCCTTATACTCATTAAAACCATGCTATCACGCTACCTGTGACCTGTAAAATCTAGATTCCAAGTACAGTTCTGGCCAGCAACTCTATTCTTGCCCCATACAACTACCTGCGACCAAGCTTTATTCAGGGTAACTCTTAAAATATCTCCAGAAGTGAGTGTCATTTCTGGTACTTGTTCGTATGGAGTTTGATTGTCGTACGTATAACATAGGACTTTAACGTTCATGTCGTACGTTGCGTGAGTGTTCTCTACAAGTATTGTTTTCTTGTTGTAGCCTAGGGAGTTCCATTCGATCAAAATTGAATAGGCGTCACTGCATGTGCCTGTAATGAAGTCACACCATCCATCAGCGAGGTTTGTATTCGATGTTTCGTTTGCAGTCATTGTTATCAATATATGAGGTGAGCGTAATTTTTCCAAAGAGAATTTATGGCGAATCCTGTAGTGTTTCCTTGGTCGCTTTCTCGCATTTCGTTATGCCGCAAGCGTTTCTACAAAAGCACTTTAAACAGGCCGCGGGAGGCTGATTTGAATTGTTAATTTCTATCATTGGATACTTACAATCGGGAAATTATCGCATTCTAGCAGGCTAAAAGTCATTATGAGGAATGTTTCCGGTTACATCCCCATGGGTATATGGTATAGATAGGGCGTATTCCTATATACTATAGACGAAAGGAGTTAGGAGAATGGGGGTTCTCCTTTTGTCCTCAGAGTCCCATCACCGTAGCAACATGAGTCGCTACCATTCCAGTAGCAGCCGCGTCCTTGATGCGCATATTCAGGTAGCGGTTGCCTGCGCCGATAAGGGTTTCGAGTTCGGCATCTGTCTCTATGTATGACTTGGTATCTGTCATGTAGATTTGTGGCTATGCCGCCAATTCCAAAATTGCAGTATTTACCAACGAGGCGATTATTTCCCATCCTCCTCGGGAATGATGCACTTTCGAGGAGTCGTAGTAGAAATTCGGCCCGGAATTTGCCTGCGCATAGTCGCCCATGATAGGATCAGCTCCTATATCCACGAGAGCATCAGCAAACTCTGTATAATTTGATCTGAGTAATACATTGTATGCTAGGCGTGCCTCTTCGTGGTTCGCCCCCTGCGCGAGATTAGCAGAGGGAGTGAGTGACAGCACAACGCAATGATCAAAACCTGCGGCTAGGCGGCCACTGCACCATGTATCAGTTCCAGCCAACAGTGCGGCTATCTCTGTCTCAACATCAGTTCCGGGTAAGCTATTTGTTCCTATCCAGAGAACTGCAATATTCTTTGTGAATCTACTATCAATACAAGCGTCTATAGCATTGGTTTCTGCGGAATCTAATATTTGTGATATACCTTCGCCGCCCTGGCCTAGATTTGACACTTTTGTGACGTAAGATCCTGCCAAAAGCTGTCTTAGATATTCGGGATAGGACGAACTCAGTGCCGCAGTCAGGCTATCGCCCTCGAATACGAGATTGAGGCTAGTGCCAAAATTTGATATGAAGTCCACTGGCGCGCCCAGTCGGGCGAGTTCGGCTTCGTCGTAGTATAGAACATCTGTGATATATTTTCTTACACCGCCCGGATATACAGCATCAGCATTCACTAGATCTATATACGAGTTGAAATGTTGAGGGCTACCCCTAATTCGAACACCCCCGTGCTCCGATGAATGATTGCGTAATCCACCGGGGATATAACGCAAATCTGCATCTAGATCCCGCGCCGACCCCGGCCTGGAAGTGGCCTCCTGCTATCTGCTTGACATCATAGCTCCCGCCGTACCTCGTATATGATCCCTTTGTGCTGTAGTCGTATGCGTTGTAGTTCGGATATAGCTGCGCCAAATCGATTGTACCATTTACAGAAGTTGGGGATGTGAATTCTAGTCTCTCATCTGAGCCATCATCGAACGTGATGGCGACTCCGGGTGTTGCTGGTGCGGCATTGTATGTTATCTTCAATACATAGAAAGGATTATTCGTAGCAACATACGCATCTTTTCCCCGCGCTAAGGCCGATAGCGGCCGGGATGGTTGGGTTGCATCCTCGTCGAGATATAGCTGAGTAGATCCAGTTGCTGCATCAGCATCATGTTTTATCAACACTCTGTAATCAGTTCCAAATGTGAGCCATTTATCAGCAGTATCTATGGCCATGTTACAACATAAATACGGCTCACCATTTTCAGCATATTTTACATAGATGGGGTTACCACCGGGGCTCGCGGCATGGTACGCCGTGGCTGTTTTCGATGCGGCGGTGACCGTGCCATCTGGTTCCACTTTTCCGAGACCATCTAAAATCCACTGGTACATTATGCCGCACATGCCGATGACGCCATAATTTGAAATCATGGAGCGGCCCGCCGTATCCACGGGGAAAGTCACGGTTACTGGATCTAGCCCCGTGCTTATGTGCGTCTCTTCGTTACTGCCAGCGGCCGCGAGTTGGAACTCCGCGTCTGTGAGCAGAGTCTTCTTCGCTGCCCCGGCATAATCGACAAATGTCATCCAATCAATCGTATCCTTGATTGTTGCACCGAAAACCGATGTGAGGGTGGTACCAACGCCGTTGAAGAGGTAGATGTCTACCCAAAGAGCGGGCCTGCCGTCCGAGGGCGTCAGGCTGATCTTCGCCATGCCTTCTGGAGAGCACCGTGGCCCATCGTTGAGATCCCAAATCGAATTGAAATGCAACGCACCTTGATCGAAGTCCTTGTACGGATGGCCTACCGGGAGGTTGACACAAGCGCCTGGCATGCAATGAAGCCCGCCTATTTTTCGTGAGCTGTCGGCATCATAACCAGAGGGCCATGTAGAGGCCCCGGACATTATGATTTCGGGGATTTTCCCGTATCCTGGCTGACACATGTAGAAATAGACGTCCTTGCCAGCCCTAACAGTAAGATCTGAGTAATCAGTACCTACAACCGTATCCCAGACGGAATCTGTGTCAAAATCTATTAGCTGCTGAGTCCTGAGTCTATACGTGTCTCCGCCTATTTCGACAGTGATATATTCGGGGCTTTTTAGTGTCCTCCGATGTGATATCGAATCGATGTCATAGATCATCCAATTCCAATCTTTTCTTGTGTAGTGATTGGGATTATCCTTGGCAAAATCCTTGGATGTGTACGGCTTTGTACCAGCGGGCATTATGTCCACCACTCAAGAAGAACAATATTCCCAACAGCATCGGCTCCGCCCGCTACATATATCGTTTTAGATGTCAGGTTCAGGGACTCTTTTGAATAGACTGCTCCACCGACGAGTATCTGGAAGGGCAATGTCAGGGAGTTCACTTTCCCAGTAGCGAAGGCGTACCTGATATCAGCGCCTGCTGTTAGCTTATCGGCTGCTACTGTTTGAAAACAGAAGGCTTTGCAGTTTGCAGGAAGTGCCTTGCTGTACTCGGTATTTGCGGCAACAATGGTTATGCTGTCCATTGCAGGAGTTGTAGCGGGTGGCTGCTGGTTTGCTGAGGTGGATGCACCTGTGGGCAAAGGCAGGGTGGTTGGTGCTGTTCTATCACTATATGTCGTGATTGTCATTTCCTATTGGCCTCCAGAATTCATTTCGTGGTCGATAGTATATGTCGCGGGAGTTGACGCCACCGTGGACTTCACGCTCAATACGAGCGAAGCATAGGGCTTTGTAATCTCAATCACATAAGTGTCGAGGGCCACCAAGGCGACATCGATCAGGATATTGTTCGCGAGGCCACCCGCATGTGCATAACCATCCAGCTTGAACGTGAGTCCTCTGGTCGCATGCGTATTCTTCAATATAATCATTTTTTGTGAGTATCCGAGGCAGGGAAGTGTCAGGGCAACAGCGTATGCGTCGGCAGTAGTTCCGGTCGTTGTATTGGATACTCCTGGTGTTGGATTCAATTGGTATGTCATTTAAAATTTCTCCAAAAATTTATTCAAAATTCATTCATGCGGCCACGATAGCCGCCTCATAAGTAGTATGATTTCCTGCAGATGTGCTTGCGACCTTTAGAGCAATTAGAGTCACAGCATCCCTTGTGCGCATCATGAATACATCTGAGGGAGTGACCGTTCCTGTAATTGTATTGTAGAGTAAGTCTGCAGCATAAAATTGAATCGTGTAGGATAGAGTGTTGGTGTCGCCTGTATTTTCTACAACAACAGTCTGAACTGTACTCTCATGGGTGTCACTTGCAATAACTGTTGTTGAAGTGTTTGTTGTTGTGCCTGTAACATTGGCTGGATCGTCGGAGGTGGGTGCGAGCATTGCCGAATAATATGTATCGCTGTCAGTGAAGCCAGCTTCAATTATGGCAGCATATTGCCCTTGCGTAATGATGTTGCGTCGGTACGCATCATAAACTCTCATTTGGATCGACTCCTAAAATGAAAAAAAAAACAGACGACATTCAATTGTCGCCTAAGCTGATTTTTGGAAGAGCAATACAAAGTAGAGTTTTCCAGCGGACCTTGTACCCGCAACATCATCCGCAGTGTATGCGTAAATGTGTTCAGTGGAAAGAACATCTACACCAGCAGCTACAGGAACAATGCCAAGAACAGCACCTAAACGATTGGTTCCAACAGTATCTGCTAGAGTTATTGTGAGAGGGTCGCATATAGGAGCAGCACCTGCAGCCGCTTTATGTAGTGCAATTGCAGTTGTTGCGTCACCATTAGCTTGAACTTCTGAAACAGTAGCCCATCCGCCCAATAGAGTGCCCTTAGTCCCTAATGCTCCTAAATCGACATCAATTACGTTAGACGCGCCGAAGTCCATCTCGCCTTTAACAAAGAATATTGAACCGGTATCATCCGCGGTCATGGCGGCAATTCCAATTGTATTGACGCTCAGAACGCCTGCTGTCGCGGTTAAACCAGACCCAGCCATAGCAGTTGCAACGTCAGATGCTAAGTCTTTTTTCGGTACGCCTGCCGCAGTCACATACATTAAACTATCTGTACCGATAGTTATCGCGTTATCTGCGGGCGCGACTGTCAGGACACCTGCTGCAGCAGTTAGAGCTGTGTCTGCTTGAGCACCGGCAATTGCTGTAACGACGTCCGAAGCCAGATCTTTTTTAGTCAATCCAGCTGCTGTCGCATACACTAAACTATCCGTGCCAATGGTTATGGCATTGTCTGCAGGTGCAACCGTTAGAACTCCAGATGCGGCTGTTAATGCGGTGCTAGCCTGCGTTCCTGCGATGGCTGTAACAACATCTGATGCGAGGTCTTTTTTAGTTACGCCAGCAGCAGTTGCATAAATTAAGCTATCCGCACCGATAGTAATCGCGTTGTCGCTTGGAGCGACTGCCAAGACTCCACTGGTTGCAGTCAGAGCGGATGTTGCTTGTGTACCTGCTATAGCAGTTATAGCATCGGCGAAAGCTTCTCGCTTGAATTTGTGCGAATCACTATGATCATTAAAGATAATGTCGTCGTTTGCAACATCAATAACAGCTTCGGTTGCGCTGTTAAATATAGCAGTGTTAAGGTCTGTGGCGGCAACTGTACCGTCCAAAATTTCGGTTGTTGTGACGGCACTCGTTGCAATATCACTAGCGTTTAGTGTCTTGCCTGCCACCTTGCCAAATTTATTAGTAGCTCCCATAAATTAATTCCTCCAATAAAATTTAGTAAATTTTAATCTAAATTGTGAATATAAAAATAATGGCCCACTTCCTTTACGCAACACTTAAAGTTACGCAAAGAAGTGAGCCTGTCTTGTGACTAACTCTAATTCAAGTTATGGCTATTTCAACGTACGCGTCAACTTCGTGCAGTTCGGGACAGAACCACTCGCTCATCTCGATCCACCAGTTGCCGCCCTTTTCTCTGTATGGCTCCTTAATATCAATTTCAGTTGAAACCACGAACTCGCCCGCGTTGGGCATATAAGGAACAACGTATACGAAGCCTGTAGGAACTTGGGGTGATTCGACCATCCAGCTCATGTCTTCGGGAGATTTGCCGAACAGTCCAGAGATCTGTTGGTAGAAGGGGTGTCTTTCAGAGTCGTTAGTTTTCAAATAGCTCAAGGACAGTCTATTTCCTAGCAAAAATGCCGGAGCAAACCGAACGTCCTGTAGAGTGGTTGCCAGTAGAACATCTTCGTAAATGTCACGGTTGTCGTCGTTGCCATCCCAAGCACCATTGTTGTTGTATGTGCCTGCGGAGGCTGCGATCTTACCGTTAGAGTTTGCGCGAGCAGCACCAACAATTCCGGTTATGCCGAGTGAAGTAGACCCATTAATTGCGAGGTTATCCTCCAATTCATGCATAGAAGCTAGACCAACGTCAATTTCCTTGTTCTTTTGGAGTGCGCCTTGAGGCTTTGCCAGATCTCTATCGTGAATTGTAAAGCCTGCAGCATTACACAGCATCTCGTGTTTAGATTGACGAGCCTTCATTGTGTACGGTTCGGGAACGCTACCCTTAGCAATAATTTGTGCAATAGTACCGGAAGCGTCGTACCTTGTTATGCTGTCGTAGTCCATTGTTTCTCCAATGGATCTATATGGAAAGATCTTGCGAGCGACCTGCAGATTCCTCCAGGTCTTCTCATAATCATTAATTTCAACAACCCAAGAAGTGACTACTTCTTCGGGTATGAACGAACCAAAATTCATATCGACCATATAATTTGTCTCCTATAAATTTAATAAAAAATTAGAAAAGGTGTTCAGATTAATTCGATTTCAATCGGAACGAGTTTGTACATTTTGATTGCATTTGCGTGCGTCGCGAGCGGAGGCTTCACGCATGTACATGTTACGGTTGAGGCTGCAGGGTCAACAATACGATTAACTTCGGCAGCTTCGTTACTATCAATAACAACGTAGTCTCCTCTGACCAGTCCCAAGGCCGTCAAAGTTGCAGCTAGTCCGAATGTAACAGTGGAGCCACTAATCGAGGCAATTGTTTGGTCATAGTCTGCGCTACCTGCGTCAGAAGTTTGTGTGACTCTTCCAACAGAATATGCAGTTCTAGTTGTGGGAGTGCTTTCGACAGATACCACACCTAGTGATTCTGTACCAGCTCCAAGAGTTGCCGGAAATCTGACAAAATCTCCACTATCAACAGTGTCTCCTCCGAGCAACCATGCGTTGACGACGCCTGTTGCAACGTAACTTACGTTCTTGCCTGCTGCAAAGAATCCATCGTATGGACGCTGTTCAACTTCAGATTCTACAGCAACCCCAAGATATTCGTAAGGAACATTCGTAACTTGGGCCTTCACAGTACCATCTGCAGATCTTGTAACGAACGCTCCAAACGGTACTTCACTTGCAGTCAGACCACGCTTTTGCATTCCGCTGTAAGAGGTCTTGACTCCCTTAAAAGTAATAGACATTTAATTTTATCTCCTAAAAGTTTATTCAAATTGTAATATAAATTAATAAAAATTAATCATTTGTTCAAAATTTAAACGATTTTGTGCTTTTCGCGCTGAGTTTTAACCAGTTGCGCGCGAGCTTCCGCTAGAGAAACTCCCGGAGTGAGGTGTGCAGAGCCTTGCAATCCAGCATTCTGCTTCACGTCTGCTCTGGACTCAATTTCAGGGTGAGCATTAAGATATGCGAAACCTTCGGACTTGAAGCCAGTCCAATGTTCATCAAGTTTGACACGTGCAGCAGCGTTTAATCGCATACCAAAGGCGGTTTTGTCTGCGTCTTCTTTTGCGGCGTTTTGCTTTTGTACGAATGACTCTCTTTCAGTCATTAGAGTGTTGACGTGACCAGCGAGAGTTTTAACTTCGGCTCCGAGCAACTCTATAGTTTCATTTAGCTTTACTACAGCGTCCGTATCGAGGACAGCTTCGAGTGTAATCGTCTCATTAGATGGGACGGAATTTTCCTTAACTTCTTCAGTCATTTCTTTATCAGCTTCCATAAGTTTTTTGCATTTTGCACTAGATTTATTCTTTTTACATACAGCAGTTTTATCAGTTTTACCTGCTTCAGAAGATTCTTCATCTTCTATCATGTCGTCTTCTGCATCAGCAGCGTTTTGTTTAGTATCAGTTAGAGTTGGGTCAATTTTATCAGACAATTTATCAACACCATTAGGTTCGTTGTATTCGTTACAATCAATAGAATGAATAGAATTTAATTTTATGCCGCACTCACTACACGCGCCCTTGCCTTTATCGAGTTCAGCGACGTGATAGAAGTGCCAGCGTTTGGAGGTCCCTTCGATTGCGTTATACTTTTGACCGTGGAATTCGCCATCAGATGGAACAGTGTCCGTTGTATATGCGATCGAGGCGTCAAACGAATCTGGCCCCTTGATACGTGCGATTTCCTCAGGCGTGAGATCTTTTTTGAAGTATCGTACCTTGCCTACAACGTCGCGCTTATCATCACGAGCTCGAACGTTCAAAATTTGTCCTATACGTTTATGCTTGTACGTGACGATTTCGTCAGGGCGAGTGTGTCCCTTCAAAACGGGCATTCCCGTTAGCCAATGTGCATCATCTTTAAAATTTTCGTACGGTTTGAATGTCGCAATTCCATCGTTGCCGGTGGTCACAGTTTCTTTCATTACGACAATCGGAACTTCGACAATGTCATTATCTTCATATAAAATATGACCACCCTTTGAGGCAGCATTATATTTTAATTCCATCGAAAACAGACCTTAAAATTATGCTTAAAATTATGTATGGCGTGATGCTTGTGCGTTGCGGCTATGTCTTAGTTTGTCTGCAAGTGCTTTGTTCAGGCCGCGTTCCATGCGGTCAGCTTCGCGCCCAAGCCTCGCTTTATCCTCGTCGCTTGTGCCTTCGCGAGATGCCATTGAGCGTTTTTCCTCAATTAATTTAGTTACCAAGTAACGTTTATGCTCTGAACCAATTGTGCCTTTGCCTAAATGAGATGGTTTGAGGCCACTCTTTAATGGCGTAAACGATCCGCCAGCACTTCCAGAATTCGAATCAGAACAGAATTGGCCGCCATCTGACCCTCCAGCAGGATTATGACAATGATTAACGTTTAATTTAATAAAAGGAATAATTTTAATCAATTGAAGGTCGAGTGCAATCCTAACTTTAGTATTACTGGATGGAATAAAAATCACCTGTACGATGAATAAATAGAATATCAATATAATTAGGAGGACGTAAAGTTTCAATGGGAGTTAGAGTAGAGCGTAAAGTATATATACAATTAATGCGTACTATGTTATTGCTAAGGCAACGTACAAACAAACAATGTACGGACTTTAGTGTGCGACCCCTCGCACAATGGATCCCTTCGAGCTTGATCCTACGAGCAAAGCAATGCGATGAATAGGATCTACATCCCCTCTGCGACGAGCCCACTTGGGCCAAAGTACGTTTAGAGTTCACGATGAACAGTTGCTACCATATGGAGCAGGCAATCAGACGGCTTGCTCCGCCTCCTCATCACTTTAATCGAATTAAAGTTTATGCTTCGTTTAATTGTTTGCGTCGTTTGCGGGTAGATTTTGGCTTCGTTTTAATCAAATCCTCACCAACAACAGGCACATCTAGTGTATCTCCTGTTGCTGTTACAACGATTGGAGTTGGTTCGTTCTGTGTTAGAGTTAATGTTTGCTCAATTGTTGAATATGTCCAACCTTGTGTTTTAGAAAAGTTCCATACCATGTAGTGTCTCCGTAATCTTTAGTATCAATAGTATGGAGTGTGACGTAAAGTTTATTTCTCGTCGCGGGGCTGGTCGTCACTGTAATTGAGCTTCATATTAGAGCGAGCGTTTTGGCGCGCTTCAGTTTTATCTTTTGTGGTTATAATGGAGCATCTGCAGTTGCCTGCCCAATTAGCTTTACCATTGCGCCTAACATATAACGTGTTGTTTTTCTCCATTTCTACACAATATACTATGTCATTATATTTAACACTATTTATGGAATAGTCGTACGATATTGTGCGTTCTTCGGGTAAAAATCCTAGCAAAATGCGATCAGTTGGAGCAACTTTTGATGCATCGATTAATTCGAAACCATTGCTATTTGCAACTAGCATCGAATGGTCTGGAGTTATTAAACAATCAATTGCACTTCCATTAAAGTGAATTAAGCAACCTTCGTACCAATATCTTACCTGATTTATTTGTTCTGATAACTCTACTTGGTTATTGGTTAAATTTAGAGTCCAAATTTTTTCGTCAGGTAGAACGTTCTTGAAGAGTTTCCAACCATTCTCTGTGAAAACTTCTGTATCATGTGAATAGCATCGCGGGTGAGCCGGAGGATGCTGCACTCTAATTTCAATCTCGCTCCCGTCCTTCCGAGTGTAGTATGCAACAAATTCTTCATCAATAGGGATTGTTTTTTCGTGTAATTGCTCGCCACATATAGGACATGATCGTTCATCGTGCGCACTAAACCAGGTTTTTGTATCATGTCCTACTTCTTTTGCAAGGTCTTGCGCGCCCTGATTTTGAGCATCATGGTGCTCAGTTCTGTAAATTGTTTTTAATCGTTCTGGAGATGCTACATATGACTCACTCAAGTTCCGAGCGAACTGCTCCTCACCAACACCCCACCACTCCAACATACCATCCTTTACAGTTTGTAGGTCGGTTTCAGTCATTCCTTTAACCAAATCCAGCCCATGTTGCAAAAAATATTCTTTAGATCTGGTACCAATTTCTCCAGAATAAGGAATGCCGGACTTCGTTGCATGTACGCGCGCGCCCGTTAGGTAACTTTTTGCGCCTTGTTTGGCCCATAGTCTGGCCCACAAGCTCCAATTCTTCTTCAACAATTCCTTTGCGAGCGGTGTACTAACTTTAGGCCATAGAGCTTCCAGAGCTGCTGGATATTCTCCTGAGGGTTGTTCCAACAACTTAAGCAACTGTTGGAAATTTTTGGGTTGATGTGTAGGCATACAACTATCCTTTTATTGATGATGTTTTGGAAACTTCAAAATAGTTCGCGCTTTTAAGAACCTTCATTGCAATTGAACCAGTATCTCGTAGAATCCCCATGAGTTCTTCATCCAATGTAGCAGAAGTTCTTACGCCATCGAACACTTCATTTAATTTTTGTTCTTCTTGGACAAGATCAGTTGGTTGAGTCAATTCGTTGCCTTCGGTTGGAGTTGGCCCCATGTCGCCATCTTCACTTGCTCCAGCTTGTCCGAACTGCTGTTGGGGAGGCTGCGCAGGTGACTTCCACCGCGTCAGCTCCTCATATATAACAACCCTTTGCGCCTTATCTAAAGGATCTAGTCCAATCGATTCTCTGTATTCATCTAGCGTGATAGTGTGCACCATGAATTTCTCTAGAGCCAATTTATGTTCGTTGGCGGGATCATCAGGAATGAAGGGAGCCCAATCAAAATAAACTTCGTATAAATCGAATCCGTTCTTTTGAGCAAACTCTGTCCAAACCTTTTCGAATGGAGTGGAGCATACAGCTTGCCACCCCTGAATCATCATTTTGAGGAGTTCTAACAGGGGAGCGGATGTGGTACTGATTGATTGTGAAAGAACTTCTAAAACATCTCTTGGAAATATGTGCGATATGAGTTCTCGAATTAAATAGCTATCGGGCACAGTGGGATCCAACGATATCGGAATGTTTTGGTATTGGAAATCTACACCTTCTGGCACAGCTATAGCAGTATCAGAGGATTGGTTTTGGACTAAAAGTGTAGCATACTCCCACAAGTCAGTATAGATTTGGTCGTTAGGGGTTGTGCCTGCTCCAGGCATTGCCGTTGTGAGGTCCTTCGAACCTGTGTCATCTTTAAAGCTGTCCGGTAATCCGACTTTGACTATAGCGTTTGGAGCTCCTCCTCTACTAACTGTTTGCATCATACGCTTGCGGGCGAACTCCAATTGAGTCACCGTAGAAACGATACCTGCGAGATACGGATCGCCGTCAACGTAATTCGAACATTCATCCTTTAGATGGATTACATTTTCTGCGTCGATTTCTACAGGAACAGAGCTGGTAGATTGTTTCTGGAAAAACCGCATTCTTTGTTCCTGCTTGTCATATACAATACCCTTTAAAATTCTGCCGACTAAATATCGTGTAGGATTTCCCTGGATTTCAGGCACGGCATAGCTAAAGGACTTTGCAGGCAACCTTTGGAGGTTGGGCACGATCCACCCATCTTTTGTTGTGACCCATACTCTCTCGAATAGAGCACTACCGTACGTTATCAAATCATAAAAAGACTGCTTGCAGAGAGTGTTCGTTTTTAAACGTTTATCTTCTTGCTTCATGCGGTCGAGTAGGGCCTGCTCTTGCTTGTTTTCAGCTTCACCTACTCCAGGCGCAACTACGTTGAATTCGAACCAAGGAAACGCTATAAGCTCCAATTGTCGTAAGGAGCGTTGAACTGGCGCGACCTTTGCGGTTGCTTCTAGAAGGTCCGGCGTAATACGATTATATATTGTGCTATAGGTTGGGAGTATAGGGTAAGGGTCCCCAACAACTCGTGTCTTACGTTTAGCATTTGTTTTAATTTCTTCAGGAGGAATACTTTTGGTTTGCTTGTGGCGTATAGCCTCTGCTCGATATTGTTCGTAATTAAACGAATAATTCATGAATAATCCCTATCGTTCAATTGTTCCAAATGTTTCTTCAAATGAACCATCACGATCTGATATAATTATAAAACTTTTAGCATATTTGATGTCAGAAACAATGTTTTCATTTTTGTCAAAAAATATTATTCTTTCTTTCTCCATTATATCACGCCCTCAACGTGCGTCTGAGTATTTTTGAGCGATTGGGATACTTTTTCTCAAATTGCTCTTTGTTCATTGTATATTCAGAAATGCTTACTGCAAAATCTTCGGCATATTTTCGAGACGTTTTGCCATAAACTTTCATACTGTCTTGTGAATAACTATCTACACCATTTCCACCGTCTGATTGAACAGCGTTTTTCCAATCAGAACCTCCAGAAATATCGAATTCTGTTCCATCTACGGAATGTCCTAATTCATGGTAAATTGTCGACGACATAGCTAATCGTCCTCTGGAAGAATTAAAACACGTTATGCTACCATCGCGACTTCTGCACGCACTAGAAACAAATTTGCTTCCATACCTTTTGGTATTTATTTCGTCGTTGGGATTCGCAGATTTTGTTAAATATATTTTGTAAGCTTTATCTTGCAAAGCAGGTGGTGCTCTAGAAACATACTCCACAATTCTACCTACGTCAGATTTATTTACTCCTTTATCTGAGAATACACTATATTTTCCATTTATTTTGTATTCTAACATTGACGATTTTAATCCAGTAGTTCCGAGTGTAACTTCTCGAAAAACATTATCAGTTTCTGAAGTTTCGTTCAAAACCGTTGTATAATAGTTGTCTTCGGCAGCTTCGTATTCCTTTCGTAATGTTTTTACTTCTCCACTATCCTTTCCTTGTATTAAAATTTCCCATGCTTCCTCTTTTTTTAGTTTTGCTTCACTGACATTTGACGTTGTTGTTTCTTCTTTAGGAGAAGGTTTTGACGATTCTTCACTTGGCTTAGATTCTTTTTGAGTATCATCGTTTGGTTTTGATTTTGATCTTGGTTTTGGTGTCTTATCTACTTTTTCTTCAGATCTTTTTGATTTCTTTTCAGATGAAGACTTATTTTTGGTAATATTTTTCGCTTCTTTTGGAATATATTTGGGCCACTTCTTATATCGCCGTTCCATTATTCCAATCGAAGTAATTGCTCCACTTTTGCTTCCTTTATATATGGATTCTCCAGCTGCATCCACCGCTGAATATTCTCCATTAGGTAACTTTACTAAGTGAAGCCCATAGCCAAACTCAGATGACTCTTCATCATTTTTATCATCTTTATTCAAGTTGCACTTATTATCAGTGCCGTTAAACTCACATTTATAATTTAATTTAATATTGTTGAGTATCTTTAATGAGTTGTAAGGAATCAAAATTTTTATGTGCATCAGAACAAACCTCTAAACAACGTATAATCAATATAACCAAAAGAACGTAAAGTGTACGCAACGTTTAAATAGTATTCAAATGCTACTTGTAGCGGAAGTGACACATCATGACTCAAATGATACAAGATAGAACATTGGGATTCAATTTGTTCAGAAAATCGAAAATTATAAAGGCTGTTAATCCCTTTGGCAACGTATCCATCAGATTACTCTTATATAATGATAAGTATTATTGGGTCAGCATGATGGATTTCACTCACAACAGTCACGACACTTACTACGTTGGAAAAAATCTGATAGAGGCTACAGAATGCTGGAAAAATGAATGCGATATGTGGTAAAAAGTAATAAAATTTAATCAAAATCAATTTCAGGATACAACGCTTTTATATCACTAACAAGTTTTTTGACTTCATCATGCTTAACAGCAATGCCTTTCATCCAGCCATCTTCTTCAGCAATTTGAACTATTCCCATATCCTGGTGATATCGTTTAACCTCTATCATACATAGAAGTTGGTGTTTATTGTATTAAAACTTTGTTGTAGCATGGCGTGTCGTAACGCTCAAATACTAGTTGTACGTATAGAGGGCGTGGTGTTAGCATGAAGTTCTTAATCGTACGCAAAGATGAAACAACTGAAGTTATCGACAGGCAAACTGTGGCAGAAGCTATGGACTACATGATCGAGATAGAGGGCATTGGAATAGGACTGGCAGCGGACCCTTCCGCACAAGATGCCCTCGTTGGAGAACTCAAGGCAGCAGTACAGCGACATGGGTTGGATCCAGACGGCATCCAAATCAGGCCGCACGTTATAGAGAATCCGTACAAGTCTGCGCAATTTGACCCCATGTTTGGGTGACTCTAATCTTCTGCTTCCTCTTTTTCCTTTGCACGTCTTTTTGCTTCTTCTTCACGAGCCTTACAAACCGAACATATTAATTCATCTAAAGGCTTTAGATGGTCTTGGCATCGAATGTAGTATTTGGAGTTTGTCTGAACCATTATATCATGTCCATTAGATTGTTGTTTAATCGCAAACTATAAATTCTAGTACGTACTATGGAGTGGTTGGAGGCAGAACACGTGGTAAGCAAAGAAACAAAGAAGCGCCAAATCGCACAAACAAAGGCACAAGGCCGCTGGAGAGGAAACAACTACTGAAGGTGGTCATATGGTCAAGAAGGTTCCATTGTTTGAGTGTCAGGAATGCCACAAGAAATTTTACACGACAGAAGCAGCCGAACGCGCCTCGAATGCAGGTTGTCCCAAGTGCGGTGGTGTCGATATAGACGTAGCTTCTGGTTAATTTTTACTCTTTTACTAAAGTCCTTTTAATGATTGTATGCTCTAGAGGGTCAATCTTTTTGTGCTTTATCCACCATTCGCGGCCTGCTTGGAACCCATTCCTCACATACCAAACTTGAATGAATTTGCCTGTTTGTAGCGTCAATTCTTCGAATTCATATAATTTTTTAGCTTTCACCAATAATCATAGCCTCTGTCTTTTGTTGGACGTAAAATCGTGCCGTACTTCTTGAACAATTGTCGCTCGGAGTGTCTAAAGTTTCGATTAGACTGTCGCCTGCGTTTAGCTGGAGAGTGCCTGTGCCAGTAACCCTTTAATCTGATAGTTCGCGACATATTACATTCAAATCACTCTAAACCACAATTTCTTGATATTTAGATAAAAGTTTGTGTCCAGCTTCTGTTGTTCTGTAGCACGATCCTTCTTTCACGATTAAGCCCATATTTGTTGCCTTTTCAAGCACTCCTACAATTATCCGATGATTAACATTCGCTTTAATCACCAGGTAGGACTTGTGACGTGGAGTAGTAGCATGCTTTAGAACTTCTACAATAATATCCAAACTATCGCGTCTTGCGGCCATACTTTATATCGTGGCGTCTAACATATATAAGTATTTTTAATCTGTGGTACGGACGTAAAAATTAACAATTTAAAGCCAATGGAGGGATTCGAACCCTCTATCTGACGGTCACTTGCAAAATATCTAGCACTCTGTCCAGATTGTATGTTACAGGCCGTCCGCTCGTCCTAACGTGCCACATTGGCAACGGCTTCGCTCGCGAAAAGCTCGCTCCGCCTAAATGTATTCAATTCATCAAATAGTGAATTGGGAAAGTCGCTTTGCTTCGATTTCTGCTAAGATTTGTGCGTTGAGTACAGTCTGTTTATGCTCTTTTCCCTTCAGAAAGGCTCCTAACATTTCGTGCAAAACATGAGCTTCTTTCCACGTAAGGGACATATAACTGTCGCTGTCATATCCGCAATCGATTATCACATGTTCGCCGATTAAGCCATAATCGTGCACAGAAATGTGAATAGATTTGTCATTTCTAAGCATACTTTAAACCTCGTTTAGAGCATGTTCAATTTCGAGATCTGAATATAGCTTCTCTCTGGCCTCTCGCTCTAACTTCTCCTGCTCGAATTTCTTCTTACAGGATGGACAATGTCCCATACACAATTGCCTGTAAGGATCGTATCCTATCCAATATGGCAAGGCGTATGCATCTGGATCTCTGAGGTCTTCATTCTTGATCTTCTGGCTGGCTATCCAGCCTTTGAAGCCAGGGCCACCATAAATAGGACGCTTATTGTATGCACGCTTAGTTCTGGTCAATTCATCCACCTAACCAATCGAATAAATCCTTCGTTCGACGAGTATCTCCATTAGTGCCTATTATACTACAGTAACGACACTTATATGGTTGCAAACTATATCCTAAGAGGACGTGGTGTCTTTCACAAGTCCACTCGCTCAGGGCTTCCTCGTAACCAACATCCGGGCAATTTCCGCATGGATATCTATTAGTCATTTAAGTCATCTTATTGAACGTACGTTGAATTGGTATAAATACTTTGTTGTGGGTTTGCTCTATCTCCAACCGTCCCCGCTACTGATTAACTTGTGAGGCAGAGCGACGCGCTGCTTTTGTGGCCGATTGATGAAATAATTTAAACTGTACGTACATGCATCTACCATATCGTCATGTTTGCCGTTGGGAAAATCCGAACACTCTTGTACGAAGTCATGAATCCAGGGAGCATGCACAGGACTCGGCAAATATACATTGCCTGATTCGATTGTTGGAGCTGCTGCCTGTGCTCTAACAACTTTACCTCCTTCAGGTTTGACTGGAATGATGCCAGCGATTTCGTGTTGTAGAGTGGAAATGACGGCAGGACCATTCGCTTTGTCCTCTATAAGTTTGCGTGTTGCTTTAGGCCACTTCGCGCTCAAGCTTCGTATGGCACTAAGAGTGGTCGGAAAGTCCATTCTACCACGTACCTGGTCAATTAAATATTTGTCAGCGCGATCTCTGCCCCAAACTTGGCCCACGACATAATCTGTACCATCTCCATCTTTGAAGGTGCAGTCCCAAGTTTGTATCAATTCAGTACATCCAGCGGCTTGCTCTTCTGGTGATTGTTTATAATAGCGCCACCACCCTCTGTTGAAGATGTTACCTGCGGCCAGAGTCGGGCGCTGTTGATAGAGACCTGCCCAAGAATACGTACCTTTGCTTTGTCGCAGAGCTTCCATTGCTTCAATTCCGCCAAATCGAGACGGCCACAAAGGTTGCCCAACCTCCCTAGGATCTTCAGGACATCTGTCGTCCTCTTCGGAAATCATAGGGATTCTGACTACAGTCCATTTGTCACCGTTGGGAATAGTACGTTGTTCTTCCAACAAGCGACCTGCTAGATCGTCTGCGTGCCATCGAGTCAACGTGAGCAATATACGAGCGTCTTTATTTAATTGCCTTGTATGGAAATCGTCTTTGTACCAGTTCCAAATAGTGTCACGTGTTGTTTGTGATTCGGCATCCTTGCGACCACGCAACGGGTCATCGATTATTCCATAAAAAAATCTTTTGCCGGTAATTGAACCACCAATTCCAGCACACTTATAATATCCTTTGTGATTAACTATTTCAAACACTTCAGTATTTCGGAGGTAAGAGCTGCCCGTTGTAACCGTTCTAACCGATTTGCCCGATAATCCAACAGTTGGGAACACCTTTTTATATGCTTCTGAATCAAGTATTCTTTGTACGTCTCTGTTCATATCGGAAGCGAGGCTTGCTCCGTAACTGGTGGCCATCATCATTGCGTCTGGGTTTTTGCCGAAAATCCACGCGGGTAAGTTACGAGACACTAGCTCCGATTTTCCGCTACCGGGAGGCATGAATACCATCAAACGTTTGATGTTTCCGAAGGCCCACTTCTCCAAATACTCACACAAAACTTTGTGATGCCAATTCACTTCGTAATTATTATACGACCACATATATTCGACGAATGGAAAGAAGTGGAGGCGAGCCATCACGACTTTCAAAGTGTCACTAGAGTAGAGCATGTGTAACGAACCAAAAATACATTCAAAAAACAACAATCTATAAAAATGACTTATTCTTTGTCGGAGGCGTCGTGTGCTTCTTTTTTAGCACGCTCAACTTTTTCCTGTAGAGAGATCATAGCAACAATGTCCTCTTCGGTTAGGTGGCCGTCCTGCAAAAGCTCCTCCAATTGTTGCACGTCATCTTTAGAGTTGATTTCAATAACTTGGGCAGGAGGCCTTAAATTTAAGTAGGTTTTGGCCGACTCATAGAATAGCTTTTCGGTTGAATTCCACGATCTGTTGTCCCAATCGTCTAGTAACTCTCCGTTCTTTCCGCGTCGATTTAAACGAACGTGAGGATGCTCTCCACGAAGTACTTGCAACTGGACTTGCAATTGCTCTTCCATTGCTTGGAGTATAGGGTCAATTTGAGTTGCTACACGTTGAGCAACTTTGCGTGAAATTTCTGCGTCAGCGTGGGCGGTGCGAGCTTCCGCTAGAGTACGCGCCTTCCTCAAATGCAACGTTATTGCCACTCTAGATACGTCGACATTCCATTTTTCTCTGATAATGACACGTAACTCGTCCGCTGTCATCGCACTATTTTGTGCGATATAGTCGAGGGCATCTGGTGGTATTATATTGGGAGTGGCCATAAAACCGTAAGTAAACTTTATGCTTTAATCACGCGTACGAACACGTTCTTTTGAGGCAGCATTACGCCCAAAACTTGCGCTAGGAGTTCTGGTGCAGGATATTCTCCATACCTTCGCGCATATTGAGCCTTCGTTAGCCATTGGTTCTGGCTATTCTTAAATTGAATAAATCCGTCGCGCAACGCTTTAGCTACAGCACTTGGAGTAGCTATATCCCACCAGGTCGGCGGCAATCCCACTACTCTAACTTCTAACAAACTTTCCTTCACTTCAATCGGGAACGTACATACGCCATCCTCTTGGAGCCAACCATTCTGCCTCCACCGATCGAATTCACTAGGAGCAAGTCTGAGTTCTACTCCTTCTTGAACGAACTTCCTTTTAACCATTAGACCAAAGCTCCTCGAATTAACTCTTCCAATGCACATTTTACTGTTTCTTCAGTTATTCGATCATACTCATGAACGTTTACATTGAAATTCGTATTGTGTGTTTCAATATCTTTTGGAATTTCTCTGACCGGAATGTATCTTGGAAATTCACCATTGGAAAAGTAATATACCTTTTGTACTGTTCCTTGGTTTGGTACAATTGTTTCAAATTTTGTTATGCATACATTACGAACTTCAGAATAAACTGGTGAAACTTCGAAATCTCCGTTTACTCGACCTTTGTTGAGTATGTTAAATCGTGCCTTGATATTGAACGCTTTATCAAATATGTTAATCAATTGACTATCCATGCATTCACTACATACACAAAATGCACCATATGCTGTTCCATCCAAGCACGGATCACTAGAGACGCCAGATGCATATTGTTCGATTACAATCCATTTGAGTGGAACAGTAATCGATATAATATCTTCACTAAACACTACACACAAATCTCCTGGGGAGATCGCATAAACATTGGTTGTGTTCATAAAATATTCACCATTAATTACAGATACTCCATATCCAGCGCGCCCACTCCCGTCAAGTTTGTAACATTAATCGGAGTGAGGTTTGTAACCTCCGATCTCACACTAGTAGGTATTGGTTGAACTGTGTTAATAAAATCCACTACAGCTGGAGTCAATGCATCTTGTAAACTTTGATTCACTCTAATCGATTCAGTTTGATAATGACCTAAATCGAAAGGAGCCATTGGAGTCCATTTGAGCAAGGGAGCATTCGCATCATCAATTAGATATGCAGCTTCTCTATCAGTCCAGCAAAGGTCTAATTTAGCGGGAGGTCCTCCAGCCTTGTGAGACTTCACAATATCAGATGGGTCAACTGAACCTGCTATGCCAACGAACACCATGAGCAGAGCGAATAAAGCAAGCTTCACTTCAACACCTTCACGCCACGTTCATTCTTACGCTTGAGCGTACTCAAATCGACGTCATCGTCGCGTTCTGCAGCAGCTCCACCATTCCGCATATACTCTAGAGCGATTTCAGGGTCAATATTAAATGCCACAATATATTCTTCCTTTGTGAGAGGCGTACCGTCATCGGGTGAAGTGTACTTGTAGCCTGTAATTTTGTTACCAATTCGGCCAGCGGGTAGCGAAAATTCAAATCCAGTAGGCAAAATGCAGCCACAAGCTTGCTCTCCGCTGTCATTTAGCTCAGACACGACGCTGTTTGGAGCGCCGCAGATTTTGCACCTAAATTTAGACGGCGGATTTTCTACATCTCTATTAGATCCACAATTTGCACATGTCAGATTTACCATACATTAAACTCCTTTATTTTTTTATATTACTTACGACCCTTCCGATCCTCACACGCCACAAGCGCGCCCTCTAGCACAACAACCAAATCTTGCCTACCTTCAGCAACGCATCGTTCCTTCAATCGAACAATCAAACGTACAATATACTCTGTAGAGGAACGCGGATTCTTCACAAGGTCTTGTATTGATCTTACACGCTTGTCTAGGTCATTTGGATCAATTATGTGAGGCTTAATGAGTATTCCGTTGCGCATAATGTACGCATCAGAACATTCAGAACTTTCGCACACTAAATCGTAGCGAACAGCGCGTGTTGGATAACCATTTAAATGGTCTTCGAGTGTGGGATTGTCGTCGTTAGGCCACCACAACTTCGCGTCGTCATTCAAAATAAAGCGATTGATTACATGTTTGGGGAGGAATAGACTAGCCATCGAATAGTCCACCATCATTTTCTACTCGTTCTCGTATGCGACGTGCATTTATTGCAGCCCATTCAAGTTGCTTTAACATAACGTTAGCTCTGATGTATGTTGATTCGGACGTTTCATGAGCCATGACAGTACCATTGCCAGTATCTTTATATTCGATTTTAGGTTTTATATTTTCTAATCGATACACAATTGATCGTCCGTCATCTAAATTGAGTGTAACTTCGCCAACATACAGTTGTGTAATCATTTAAAGCACGTCCAATTGACTAAAAGTAGCCTTCACCTGAACAGGGTTTTGCAGGTTGTTCAAGTTCTTCTTGTTGAGCGATCGCTTCGGTTGCTTTTTGCACCTGGTAATCTATTGTTGCTTTCTTGATGTTAGCAAACTTTTCCAATGTCATATCCGAATCATAATCAAATATACTGACTTCGGCTATTGTGCCCATCACAACGCGACCATCGTCTTCTTCCCAAACAACATCTATACCGTATATCGGATTTGGTTTGTAGTCACAGACGAAGTACCTTGTACCGTTAGCTTCTACGCAGTATTTTGTGGGCGGCTCCCATTCATCTTTAAAGATAGTCGCCAACTTTAGAAACGCTTCGCCAATCCATTCTTTAACAGACATAATCTTCAGAAACTCCTTCCAACTCTTGCTCAAACTCTAGTTCATCGTCGTAAGAATAAATTCCATTTAACGTTTGTGCGTTGTGATCACGTACAAAACAATCATGCAAATCATTGGGCGTCATTTACTTCATGGCCTTCGTGTAAAATTTATCCACGGTTTGGTAATCGTCAGCGTCATTATAATATAAATTGTAGCGGCGCTGCTTGTAACCCACCATCGAGTAATTTGAGCTACAATGAGCCTCTTCAAAAGGAATACCTTCTAAAATTGTGCCGCATTTGTCACAAACCATCGAGCCATGGTCGTCATAACGAAGGGTTCCATCACAATGAACGTTCGTATCTCCGAATTTTCCTATGCATTTAGCTTGTACGTGTTGCTTTTGGTGTATATCTTCGTCGTACTCAACAAGCCTGTCTACAGCACAACCATTTCTCGAACTTTCCGATTGATGGCATCGACCCCACCTTGCAAACAACCTCCGATCTGATATATACGCGCGCTTTGCAGCCATCGAGTCAAACTCTAAAACGAACGGCTCATACGACCCTCTGTTCACTACAAGTTTGTACGTACGATGTGGGTTTTCTTTCCATTGCTTCAGTTGTTCCCAATAGTGTTGCTTACAATACGCGTGCAAGCCATTGATTGTGTCCTTGCGAGCATACGCATTATCGTTGGTTAAGAGTATACCGCAAATCTTGCAATGATCCCGTCCATGTTGACGAAGCAATTTTGGCTCAGAGTGATCCATTTGAATATGTCCCAAAAATTCGATTAATTCGTATTCAATATAATCATAGTGACGTAAAGCACCACTTTAATCATATTTGTGACGATGATCAAAAGATTTAATTAACTCTAGCGTATGTTCGTTCTAGTATATATAGTTTGTGGTAAGAGTTAGAAAAAAAAATAAACTGCAGTCAGAACAACATCATGTGGACATCATACGGGCTTCTAGCTCTTCTAACTTTTGCATGGCCTTGCCCATTGCAACATCAAAGCCAGAAATTTTGCCGAAGGCATATGCGGCGAACTCACGTTCCTGTGGAGTCTTCGCAACTGCTTGGAATCTGTGGAGGAGTTCAAGCGAATCGCCATCTCCGTTCTTCATGAAGTCCTCTGTTATGGTTGAGATTTCGTCTGCAAAGCTCTCCTCCACACCGAACTGCTCGTGCGCACTATATCCGTCCATTCTACTCACCTTCTGAACAACAAGAACAACCTTCAGAACATTCTTCACCAGAGCGTTCATCGACTGCCTGCTGATTCTGCTCCACAACTCTGCCCAACTGAAAGGCTACAAATTCCCTTTCGTTCGGATTGGATGCAACTTTCATCAATTCGATCTTCAATGACTCGATTGTATTGATACTGTCATCTAGCATGCATGCGTGGAGTGTTGCGTACACTTTGCGACTGAACTCCTCACTTACGCCAAACAAATCATATGCGTACATAACGCTAAGTACGTTGAGCTAGTATATATAGCTAACGTTTAAAGCAATTGGAGAAAACGTTCCCAACATTCATTGTACGTTGCGTAACGTTCAATTGGAGTAACCTGTGGTATTCGCTCAATGTATGCTTTGAAAACGTAGCTTTGAGCTTTAGGCAAAGCTTTAACCGCTATATAGCCGACTAATTGGTTCGCGTCGTTCAGAACGTACCATTGCCAGTTTCCATGCCTTCTGATCCGCTTGAGGAAGGACATATGCACGGTACGCAGCTCTCGACCATATAGGGAGTTGAATTCACTTGGCGTCATTTAATCAGAGCGTGCAACATTCCACGTGATGGTTGGTTTGACTTCATAAAATTTTCCTCCCAAAAAGTACCAACGCCACATATCACCATCTTCACCATGAACTTCTATATAGCTACCAGATGTGACATATGGCGCAATTGCTTCCATCCATATAGCTTCGTCTCCCAATTTTTTATCAGGAGCCTCATATCGTAAATCAGAAATGTCTCCATTGGTGTTTATTTCAATTGGCCACATCAATTCATCGAATGTATTGGAAAGATGGTTTTTAGTAGCTATGTTTATAAGCCTTGGTCGGTCAGTCCATGCTAATATTTCTGGTATTCTAGCTATTGCAGACAAAACACTCGAAAAGTGCTCTTTGGATATGTTGAATTTTATATCCGTTACTCTGATTTCATATCCCACAAGTCATACTCCTTGTTAAATATATTCAAACATTTCTAATATCTGTGGTATGTTTTTGCGAATTTCTTCCAAACTCAATTCACCATATACATAATCAAATGTAGATTGACACACTTTACATTCTAGCAAATGATCAATTTCACTCAACCATGTAGGATCTAATGCAATTAGTTCAGAGGACTTCATTTGGAGTCACTTTCCACAAGTTGGACACGGTTTATTCGGAACAACTTCCGACCACTTATGGCCATTGCTACACGAATATTGACATGTCGTTATATTGCCATCGTGTATGTGAAGGTTCCCTTCTTCGTCGTAATATGGAGGACAATACATTAATGTACTGCTACATATTCCAGGATACACAAGAGACTTTGCACCCAATTTTACGCATTCAGGACATTTCATGTATTGTACCTCATTCTTTGGTTCGTTCGGATTGCTCCACTCCAAGCACTCCATACCCTGTAATGTCGCGCCAAGCGTCTAATCGAGCCGTTCGATCACCTGCTGCCAATCGATTAAGTTTATCCAGTATTCGTATAATCAATTGAGCATCATCGTATGAAGTGGGCGGAATGCCGTCCGGCCATAAAACTTTTAATAGTTTTGCTGTTCTGCCAGCAGAATCCCCATATCGAGCATTCTTCTGAGCAACTAATCTTCCTATGGATTCTGCGATGTCATTAAATTTATGCGCGTTCTTTTTTCGTTCAAACTCCTCTGCACGATCCAATGGAGCCGTCGGAACTTGATACAAATATTCTGTTAGGTATGGGCCGGAGCCGTCCGCACAATCAATTCGCGAAGAGTTAGTTTTGATGCCAGCGTTTAGTCTCTTACTGATTACCATGTAGAGCAGCCTCCAAAGTTTGTTTATTCAGTACATCTCCAACGAACAATTCATTTATTGTGAGGAACGTATTGTTTATTCGAAGAACGGGCGCGCTCAGCACAAACACTCCATTCGATAGAAGGTCTGTTTGAGCAGCAGGTGACGTCATACGTTCGATCTGATATTCGACATTCATTTGGCTCAATGTTTGCTTTAAGAGTTCGCACCGAGCACAATCAGGCAATGTATATAGCACAATTTGTGACAATTTATAACCTCCAACCGATCAAATACAATATGCCCATTACGAATATTGGAACGATCCAATTATCCACTCCACTCGGTTGTCCCCACAAATAATAATCAACTAAATAATTAAATGCAACCAATACACAATACATAAAACCATACTTTAGAATTTCGTCCATACGTTCAACTCTTTAATTCGATTTCGTATAAAATTTGCTCGCATACGTTCGTTCTGTTGCATACACGCGAAGCTTTTTCCAAATCTGTTGCATAAATGTGGCCTTTATTCGAAACAATCGTTAAAGTTCCGACATCGACGTTCAACTCTGTTGCACGCTTTTCCAACAAAACACTTAAAGCAAAAATATTCGCTGGTGCGGCTCCGTATAAATCATGTGACCTGTAATATACCGTCAAGTGGAGCATTCCCTTCCTTATTTTGAAATCCATTAAAATCATGCAGGGAGGGTCGCTTGAATCAATATCACTTGGTCTCCACGTAACGGCCACCCCATGACGACTCGTACAGTCTTCTTTAAGAACTTCCACTATTTGATTCACTTGTTGGAATGTGCGATTTCCATATGAATAAGTAAAGCCAGGGTTAAAATCCAGTACAAGCTGTGGCACATAACATTCCAATAAAACTCTTTCACTCCAACCACAATTTACAGGCAACGTCCGATCCAAAGGATTCGAAATAATTGTAGTGAGGACGTGCGGAAGTTCAAGTGTCCACACGCCATCAATACAAACTAGTTGTCCTTTGTCAAAAACTTCGGACAAAACTTTAGGCCAAACATTCTTTAATGTTGCGTAACGTAGTTCCAATGTACCCACTCTACTTCATAAAATAATACGACTTACGACGATTCTTGTATCCGAACGACATACTCCCAACTATGTGCAAATCTTCCAGCTTGCTGAATACACTACTGACTACTTGATAAGGTAGGTCCAATTTACCTGCAAGCCTCCAAGTGTCCCACGTTGTGGACATCGTCAATCTTTCTGGCTTTCCTACAGGAAATCCTGAAGTCACTAATTCGTTGCGATTTGCTAACACTTTCGCGGATGTTATCCATATTTGTTGTGCCCATTTAGTTACCATACAGTCAACTCCATAAAATTTATACCAAAATTTATTCTATTTCTACAATTTTGCCTACAATTCGACCGCTATTCACAACATCCATCCAGCATTCACTTGATGTTTCATGCCATGATGAAAAATAACTCGTTGGGTACAGTTCAAAGGCTTTCTCCATCGCTTCATCCACAGAATCGTGTATTGTTGTTAGCATCAATTGAAGATAGTAGCGTCCATGCTGTGGAAAAAAGTTAAGGAGTGTAGTTTGCATTAAGGACATTCATACCTCCGTTAATTTGAGCATACGTTAAACCTATATTTATAGTTTGTTTGCATTAGAATTATTCGTCATACTCAACACGCGGAGCAAACACATACTCCACGCAAGCGTTAGGCACTTGTACAATCAACTTCATAGGGTAGTCTGAACCTATACAAGCGTTTATTGTGTCCGACCGAGCCAAAACCTTCCCAACATCCAACAGATATGATAGTTGGAATTTGGAGTGACAATCACTCACTTTAGTCAAGTCAACTGCTGGATTTGCAACATATGATTCAATGCTGCCATCCGCTCTGATGGTAACTACTCCGTCCTTACAATCAATTGAAAATTCTTCCGATACCTTACGCGCTGTCTTTAGCACTTGGAGCAAATCCGCGCTTAGAATGTTCATCTCGGTTGTAAAATCGAATGGTGGCATATTCGGGGGAGCTTCTAGAGCAGTTGGATCAATTAATTTGCTAACCAAACGATGAGTCCCAACCTTGAATACAATTTTGCTATTTTCGATTGTGATTTCCACGTCCTCTTTACTGAATGATGAAAGCAAATCGGCTACTTTAGCCAGATCTAAGCAGATGTCGCCTCCAGCACCAACATCATATGTTTTGAAAGCATCCTTACTGACAACGATTGATGCGAATGCAACACGCGCTGGATCAACAATTGTTGTGGTGAGACCGTCCGGTCCAAACGTTAATTTGGCTTCCGTTCGGATGGGTAGAATTGCTTCAGTCAGTTCAAGCAATGTTTTTGTTGGTAATACAACCTTCAATTTAGTCAACTCCATAAATTCTCATAAAATATACAAAATATTAACGTATACGAGTGTACGTTACGCTCGTATATAAAGATTTCTCCTTTAGACACTCCAATATGGGGCCTTCTTGTAGTGCCTCTTCAAGCCCACATACCTATAAACTATATCCTTGTCTTCGTCAAGTCCAATTGGTTCCAAGCACCCTTGGAAATAATTCATTGGGGACCTCTCCTTATCGATAGTGTTCCATACTTCTCTTAGAGTGTGCGACCACATTTTGTGATTGCCGTCGTGACGAACGTGTGGTCCTGCCGGGTAACAAATCATACCTTCTTCGCCAACCTGCTCTGCCCATTTTGGCACAATATCTCTACAATGAATTTCTTTGCCAGTATCGCGAGCTTCCAACAATTGATTTGTGGCGCTCTCACGTTGCCAATTCCCAAACACCGGGTGATCTTTGGGGATGCCACAGCAACAGCCATGTTCGCCTAATTGTTTCCATACCGGATCGCTTACACCAATCCACATATGATGTTTGCGAGCTTCGTCTCGTACAGCATGCATTATGCCTTCAGTCCATTTATAAGATGGTCTAGTACATGCCTGCATCTTCCCGAAACGTTTATAAATGCTGCGTATGGGTATTCCAGTTATTTTTTCTATACCATCCCATTCAGACTTCATGTCCTTTGTCATCATACCAGGGACAAATCCTGCCTCATAACTAATGGCTTTGGCTCCAGCTTCAGCCGCTCTCTCAATAAGCACAGCGTACGCTTGATCGTAAGATGGAGTCCGATCGCTCAATCCGGGAAGCATCGGTCGGAATCGTAAACTTGTTGTAACTCCAACCCCTGCAAGAGCGTTCATTGCTTCAATCCTTTCAGATGGTATAGGACATCCACGATCGATTAAAGGCAATAATTTGTCATCTGGAGTTATTATGCTGAATGCGACCCAGAAAAGGTCGGGTCTCTCAGCGAACTTGTCCAGATATTCACGTTCGAGAAATATGTTGCCTTTGGAAGACATACGCACAGGTTGCTCATACTTTATAGCGAGGTCCATAAATTTTAACAACCATCCTTGGTTTCGCTCGATGTTATCTCCAGGATCGCATACTCCACCTAGCTGCACCGCACAAGGATACCCTTTGGCGTTTCTGTTGTCGTATTTAAGAGCCGTTCGGAACTGCTCAGACCTACCTTTGGTCCTCCCGCTGAATATTCCTTCGAGCATATTTAAGGAAGTTTGCCCAACAGCATTTTCCTTAACGGATTCTCTGTGTCCCATCAATGACTTTGAAAAACAATAAGAACACGAAAATGAGCAGGCGCTATGTGAATCTATCGTTACAGGCAAAGCACAATCGAATCCGTCCGCTGTGAATCTAATACCGCCATAGCTTCGCAACTTTTGTCGAATGGGATCACATGTGTGAGCGTCAGGGCAATGAGCGCTGTGAGAAAAACATTCTTTACATACATTCTTGCGCTCGAACCTAAACTTGGGTTGTACTTCCGTCATCATTTGTGTCCTCCATCACAACACGATCTCCTTCTAATGACAACACCATTTGTTCAAAGAGTTCTGGATTTACTCTGTGGAGTCCGCGTATTCCACTTCGTTTTTTCATTATTAGAGTCAAACGTTGGAATAGGTCATCGCGGCCATAAAAATCCACGTAAAAGTAATTCAAGTCCTTCATTGGCTTCTTTTCCGAACCCTTGCACTGAGGATAATCTTTTTCATGGTATTCAGGGCGTTCGAATCCAGCCAACGGATCCTTTGCTCCGAATAAGTCCAATTGAACAGTCGCTTTACCTGACATAAAATATACTCCAAAAATTTACTCAAAAAAATATTCACAACGTACTTTCTGAAAGAACGTTTTCTTAGTATAAATAGTTTGTGATGGAACGGAGTAAGCCTTACTCAGTAAGGAATTGTTTATATTCTGTACGATAAAACTTCATCGGGTCTGCAACAACCGATTCAATATCTCCTTTGATCTTCATTCCATCTTGAAAAGCGACTTTCGTTCTATTAACAATACCATCTGGCAATTTGTGACGGAAAGCATCTTCGAGAACAGCCTTTGGGCGTTTCCTACCTTCTTGCGCTACCTCTTGCGGCAACGACAGTATAAATTCCACAACGTTTGGATTGAGAAACGGCAACCTACATTCTATTCCTTGTGACATGAAGACCTTGTTTGCTCTTGAGAAATTCTTTCTGTGCTGATCTAAAAACAAGTCCCTGCGATAATCGTACCATCCAGCCTTTTTCAAGCCATAATATGAAAAGCCGTATGACGCGAACAATTCATCCGAACCATCTCCGCTAAATGTTACCTTAAATCCATCACGTTTCATAGCCTCTGCAAGTTTAAGACAGGCCCACCCGATCTCCACTTGGACTTTGTATGGAGTCTCCGCGATTCGAACGACCTCAGCTAATTCGTCACGCGTCGGAGTTGGAACGTACACTTCGCGCAACTCAATATTCAATTGTTTGGCTAACATGCGCGCCATCTTTAAATCTTTACTACTCTTGTCATGTACGGCTGTATATGCAACAATATTGGGAATGTCTTGCGCCAAAAGGTATGTGATGAGCGAAGAGTCTAGCCCACCCGACAGCATCGTACACAAAGGAACGTCGGACATCTCGCGTTCTCGTACAGCTGCTCTCAACTTTTCGTACAATAACTCTGCGGCAACTCCACGAGTAATTTTTTCAGCAGGCTCAATTGGCGGCACATACCATCTAGTCTTGTGTATAGTTCCATTAGAACGAGCTTCAACGTATTCTCCAGGCAAAACGTAATCAATAGTTGGAGGAGCGACTTTAATTGCTTTAAGTGCTTTAACTTCTGACGCAAATATAAAGCGTCCATGTGCTCCAAACTCCTCCGACGGCTGAATGCCAATATGTACGGGAATTTCGCCAAATTTATCGCGTGCCACATACACGTTCTCTCCATTCGTTGTATATGCGAAGGCAAACATACCGTTAACTTTGCGCAAAGTTTCGTCAATACCGTATGCGTTTAAGCAAGCGGCCAAAACTTCCGTATCTCCAGTTGTTCTAAACTCATATCCAACCCTTGTAAGCTCCTCCCTTAGCTCCATGTAGTTCCATATTTCGCCGTTAAAAACCAAACAAACATTACCATAGTGGAAAGGTTGGTCACTCCGCCTATCCAAATCCTTTATAGCAAGTCGAGTATGCCCAAGACTAACCTTGCCTACAGTTATTTGGTTTTGAGCGTCAGGCCCTCTGTGCTTTAATCGCTCCACTCCACCTGCTATTGATGTAAAGCCTCCAATTATTCCGCACATATTATACTCCAATTAAAATTATACTCCAATCAAAAATTGAATCAAAATTTGAAATTATTATTAAAATTTATAAAATATATTGGGAGTAACCTCAATTAAGGATTACTCCATCCTCTGTGAGTTCTACGTGAGGTGCAGAGGCCTCCAACAGATCCTCAAATGAATTAACCCCTGTAGTAATTTCCGCTTTGACTACAGCGATTTGATCTTTGGTGTAGTTGAGCTCACTTAGAGCTCTGAGTATTTCTCCAGCCACAACATACCTATCGTGACCGAGCCCACTGATATCTACAGAGGGGCGCTCGCCATCTCCGTTATCAAATACTATGGGCTCGTCCTCTTCGCCTAGCTCCACAGGCTCTGGAGGTTCTTCCGCTGCGATGACTTCATTTGGAGCAACTGGCTCAGATGGAGCCTTCACACCAGACTTTTTCTCTTTTGGAATTTTCTCCTTCTTAGCACGAGGGGCAGAGGAAGCCTCTCCCCTGCACTTGTTTTCCAGCTCCCTGCGCATCCAGCCTCTGTAGGAACTACACAGACCTGTCTCGACTACGTCATCTGCAGGTTCTTCGCCCTTGTGTACAGCCATATGAGTGGTCTTGCCCTCGAACACAGGATCCTTGGAGACATGCTTTACAATTATTACATCGCGTCCACAGTTGCGGCACTTCAGCGCGCCTCCAACCGTCCTCTTTGAGACAGTAGCCTCCGTTAGACACTCGACTACTGCATCGTATTCCTGTGCGTTCATCAGAGCGAGCAATTCGCTCAAGAATTTCTTAGTTGCTGCCATTATTTACCACATCCTTTAGAGTTTATTTCAACAATACTCCATAGGATGGAGTAATATTTAAGGATTGCTTCTGGCACAAGCAACTCCGCCCTTCTCTCCCAGATGATCGTACAAAGAGTATTCCTCTGCGTGAAGAGAATAATCATCTGCTACATCTGATTCAACATAAACTGACTCCACTTCCACCCCAATAAACCGTAGATATAGAGTTAATGCTTTTTCCAACTCCGCGCGCAACTCCTTTCCACTCTGCGCTAACTCTTCTTCCGTACGACTATATTTTAATTCTGCATAACGGAGAAAAGCCGCGCGCAATTCGTCATTCGGAACCAGCCCCTCTAGTAATTTATCCACTCCTTCAGTCAAAGACATCACCGCAAGGAGTATTACATGTACGAATATTTAAGGGTTATTGTACCGTATGTTTCATTCGATTTAGGAAATTTCGCTTGGAGCAGGCGATAAAAATTAAAAAGAGTTAAAAATTTGAAAAAAATTAAGCGAGGCTTGAACTTGCTCCTTGTGAAGAATGGGTCCAAGCCTTCGCGCAGCTTGCTTCCTTACGGGGTTTAACTAATAATCGTTCTGACATCGATACATTCCACCACTGCATGTGTGGAGTGGAGCTCCTGCGCGAATAGTATCGAGCTATTGTGCAGTAGAGCTGCCATACTGTTGGTCTGGCAACGCTAAACATTAAAGCGATTACATCAGAGCGTTGTGAGTTGTGAAACCACTTGGAGCACCAAGTATACGCGTCAGTTGAATCAATTGGAGTTACTGCAGCTTCCTGCATTCTTTCTGCTAAAACGCCAACCCTCTTACACATGTCGTGCAGGAAGAGTTTAACCTTGGGAGCGTCCTTTGGAGTTCGCACAGTCACACGACCTAATAATCTTCCGAATATCATGTGGATTTTTTGGTCAGGATTATAGCCTGCAGCCTCAACTATTGTTTTTTTCGTCACAGCGTCGTAGCGAGCAAACAACCCCATGTACAGATCGAGCGAAGGCAACGGCTGCAACCGAGCTTCGTCAAATATATACAAGTATGTGGTCTTGTAGTCGTACCCGACTCCCGCATATACGTTACGATCGTTGCTCCAATTCAACGCGCGCAGAATTGCCCAAAATGGTGGGTCGTGCTCGTGGATTTTCCCAATTTTTTCATACAGCTGTCCAATTGTCATGTACTCGATCTCTACAGGCGAATTGTCCTTCATATTGGGCTTCATATTGGGCTTGTTTTTGTTCGTAGGCATAATTTTATTACCTCAACCCCAATATACGCATGTATTGTATAAATAACTTGGCGTATAAATCGTACCTAACATGCATACTAAACAAATTTAAGGAGATAAAGATAACGTTTGTTCGTTTAATATTTGGTCAAACTTTAAATAGCTTGCCGCTAGTTGGTTTTCTTTGAGCAAACGCACATTGTATTGTTGTGAAGGGTTCCTTTCGATAATGCTATCGAGATAAACTAAAATTGCTGTGGAGAGGTTCAAAGTACGCGCGTATGCTGCCACCTGCAAGTCATGATGAGGATAACAACACCCGGTCTTGATATCCAACAGTACAGGGTCTTGTCCAATTGACTCAATTGTGCATACCATGTCCACTCTGCCAGCGTACTTTAAATCGTCATCGCATACAGCTTCTTCCACGTGAATTGGAGTGATCGAGCCATAGTCTTTAACGAAGGCGTTCCACATCGAACGGGCTCTTGACAATCGAGCATGCGATTCTTCATGTTCGATGCCCCAAACTGGTGCGCACTTTGCCCTCAGATTTCTCGTTGTATACCGTTGGAGTAAATCTGCGTGACAGTACGTCCCTAGTTGCATCGAAGGAGAGGGACTGCTTCTGCGTTTACCTCCGCCAGATGTAATCGTACTGACGGACGGCAATGCTCTACCTTGTACTATATAGTATCGGCCTGAGGAATTTTCAATTACATCATATTCGCCATCTGAAAGAATAATTTATAATACCTCCGCAATATTTGTACAAAATCCGATTGCCGCTGTCAATGTAAAGAATGCATACAACAGCATTTGTTCTTTGTCATGTCGTTTATACGCGTCGTTTAGCCATAGGATATTTGCTACAATCCATAAAGCAAATGCACAACTTCTTATGAGGCTTGATGGCATTGCAACCAAAACAGATCCAAGCATGGACATTCCTGTGAAAATGTAACGATTCGTGTTAATCACTCCGTTGTTTACTCGAGCTTGCATATAAGGACTGTTCGATATGGAACACTCCCTTCAGGAACATCAATCAGAGTTGTAGTTGTGGCATTGGATGTAGCTGGAACATAACACACGAAAGAATGCGTGTGAGGGTCGGTTGGATACCACGTGACGTTGCTTACAGTCGTAAATGTACTGCTTGTTGCAATAAAGGGCGTACCATACGCGTATGTTACCTCAGATGACGGTACTTTGCAAGGAGTCGGCTTCGTATTAAACGCTAACAATTCCTCATCTGATTTAGATTTAATCGATTTAAATATCATGTCAATTATTCGTCCTTTAAATTGTATTCACTCATCACAAGGTTGGCTTTCAGCAAAGCGTCGTTTGCTTGCTCCTTTGGGAACCACGCACTTATATCGTACCATACAGTAGTGTCGTATTTACTTGGGCATTCTGTTAGCTTCCAGTCTCCTGGGCAATCTTCCTGAATTTTGTTCAACATTTCTTGCGCTATTGTTTGATTATACGTTCCAAATCCCACGCACAAAGTTTCGTGGCTAACTTCAAATTCATTTAACATTTTACCACCTAGTAAAACTTTAACTCCGTACTAATATCCAACATTCTTCCCTTCACTACATTGTACCTTACAATCATGCCACAGATGTCTGGAACTTTGGCAATGTGCTCGCCTTCATAGGACGTCATCATTTGGAATGAACCACACCCTACGACTAGCATATCCAAAAATTTTGGCAATATACTTACAGAGTGACAGTGCCCTACAAACAACGCTTGAGGTCGTTTGGAGCATTTGGAGCCAAGGCTTTGTACGAACCTAGCCAATCGTTGAGTCCGTGTAGTTCGAGTTTCGCTACACCCTCCCGACCCATGGTAAAGATACGCGTCAATTCCGCCTGGCAATGTTACAAACCCGCCTGCCGAATCTCCAACGTATGTTAAATCTGTACGTTCTTTTGTTACAGCCTTTACAATGTTTATACCGGCGCGTTGCCACAACGTCGTGTCGTGGTTGCCTCCAATTAAAAGACTTCGTTCGAAGCCTGCCGGATATACTTCAATAACTCTCTCAATTATTCCGTCCGCTGAATCGATATAAACTTCGTGCTCATGTCCACTCCGATGATAATACTTACCCTCTGCGATATCTCCACAACAAACGAGCGTTTCTATACCTTGTTGCAAGCAATAGTCTGAAAATTCCTTAACTTTAGCTGGCTGATCCCATATACTGCCTATGTGAAGGTCGCTAATAATTCCAACAGAATAAGTCTGGTTGTTGTTTATCAGAGGTTTGGGCTTTTCGTGCTGTATAGCATGCTGTAACCACTTTGCATAAGTCTTCTTGTTGATGTTGAAGCGCAAAGCTGCGCCTGTTAAAGTGCCACATTCAGAAAAAGCACGTAAAATTTCCTCATTTGATACTATAAAATAGCCTCCGTTCGATTAGTCAAAAACTCATTACAAAAATAGATTAAATCGAATTGTTGCTTTAAGTATAAATAGTTTATGGTTCGGAGGAAGCATCCCACCATGCAAACTTTTTCTTTAACTCCTTGGAGTCCTCTCTGCGTTTGATCGTGCAGTAACTCAACGCATGTTTCTTGTCCTTTGCGAGAATCGCGCGCAAGAAGTTAGCCTCTTGAATGCATGCAGCCTTGAACTCATCTGTGCCTTCTGTTGCTTTGTCAGTAGCACTCCATGGAGTGTCATCGCAACCAAACCTATTGGAGGGAAAAAGCGTGCCTATCGGGCAAACATCAGCGCAATTGTCTAAATTATAGTGTGAACGATCTTGTATCCATCCAGCAACTTCACACAAAGGACAACAATAGTTGTCTTCAAATTTGCCAGCAATCGCACGTTCCTCATATCATTCGATTGCCTCAAGCAACGCTTCCTCCCAAATACTTAATACCATGCCATCAACTCCATCATATTAAATCTAATCCGATTGCCACACACCACGAACCCGCCAATACGTTCAAAACGATAGCAAACACGCTACCCAATTTGTTCGTTGTTGGAAGATCGCAATCAATAACTTGGTATACTTGGTATGTTAGTATTCCTGCTAGGGCAAAATTAAGAATACCCAACAAAATCAGTCCTACCTCTAACAAATCCATTCAAATCACACATCCTTTGTTCAGATTGTAACGTTACGCTACTATTTAAACCTAACTCTGAGCCTAACTCTAGCTCTTTTTGAACCAATTGTTCCATACACCACGTGCGTTGTAGAGTTCGTACGCACCAAATGTCACGACCATGGGCCAGTTCTGTTCCAACAAGAAACTCCATCCGATGTACCCATTGGAGAAGATCCATACCATAAATCCGAGTCCTCTGAGCCTTGCATTACCTTTAGGGCCAGATGTCAAATGCGCACCAAGCAACGACAATATCATCGTTACGTAGAAGGCAGGCCGCTCCCATATATCTTGCCATAACCATAACAAAAATTGATCAAAATTAAGAATCATTATCGATATAGCCCTCCTGTAGCATCATGTTCTTTTGTTTTCCGAACGCCTGCTTTCGTGCCCGAGATGTGAGTTATGTTGTTTTCTGAATCACGCTTAGTCTGTATCATACCAAGACTCTCTAACTTTTCCAGACGTGCGTAAAACTCATCTCTTGTGATTGAAGGATGACGCGTATGAGTTATTCGATAGGTTTCTTCCACATCCACAAAGGTAAAACCTTCTGTAGATTTTTGTTCGTTGTTTACCATAGGCCCCATCCCTCCATTCCAATCTTACCCTTGAACTCCTCTCTCACAACAACGTCCGTTATGTCAGGGTCGCAATCGTACAACAGATGAGCTAATTTAGCCTTACCGTCTTCGTCGAGTTTATCCAACAAACTTTCGATTGTTTGCTTAATGTCTTTGTATTCTTCGCTTAACATAGCGCATTTCTCCGAACAATAAACGTCCTCATTGTACCATTCACTATAGCCACAACTGCTACAATGGTGATATTTTATGTTACATGTTTTACATATTGGCATAATTTCTGCCTCACTACATACAATCTTTATACCAAGTTTTTGTTATGAATTCTGGAATCTTACATTCATCACATGCATAGGTTGTTCCGTCGGGTTCTTCAAGAAGGAATTGCTCAAACTTGTAGCAAAATCGTTCAAATATTGGTATTCTGTTAACTCCAAAATTCTTTACAGGATTAATTGAACGCCACTTGCCATTCATCATGCGGCCCAAGTGCCTGCACTTTATACAATCGTAAGGGTTGCATACAGTCTTATTCATCGAGTGTTTCAGCTCCATCTAAATCTTCAGGTAGAAGGAATGTGCCTTGTCCTGGATTCAGTCGTTGTAACTCGCGCTCACTTTTTATAGCCATTGATCTCCAAATGATGCAACCATTTTTAGCTTTAATGTAATCTTGAATTAGTTCTTTTCCATGATTCATAAACCACGTAACCAGTATAGCCATGTCTTCGGGTGTGATGCTGTCTGCAATCGAACCGAGTGATTTGGCTGGCATTAATGGAAGACCTTCTTTAACATTTTCTAATAGTTGTAGTATTAAGCGAATATTGTTGTCAAACTCCACGTCCTTTACTATTTCCTCAAGCTTGTCCATAATATCACTCCATATGAAATAAGAAAAAATTTAGGCGGTCAACTTGCCACCTACTCCAATAAACGGAATTGCATCCGAACCAACGTACGTTGGGAGTTGTCCATTCCACTTATCAACTGCAACTTTCTGGACCTCAATTTTTCTGAGCTCGATTAGGTCTGGCGTGATAGCCTCGCGCTGCATTTTCAAAGCTTTAGCTTCTGCTTCAGCTTGAGCAACCTTCATGTCGGCCTCGACCTTAACTCTTTGCAGATCCATTTCAGCTTTTTGTTTTTGCTGAGTTGCAGTCACTTTTGCCTCAATAGCATCACTAAAGCTTTTGCTGAAGTCGAAATTTGTAATGGCAGTGCTCTCCACTAATATGCCGTATGGAGCGAGCCTTTCCTTTAGAGTGTTTTGTATCACACTAGCAACGTCTGCTCTTCTTGTGATCAATTCGTCTGCAAAATATTTTGCTGTGGAGGCTTTAACGACTTCTTGCACGAGAGGTTGGATTACTCTATCACCGTAACTGTAGCCCAAGTCCGAATAGATTGTGGGAACACTTTCCGGTCGTAGGTGATGTATAACGGCAATTGTCGTATGGACGGTCTGTAGATCTTTTGATGCGGCTGTTGCATCTGCGTCGTACTTTTGAGTCTGAACATTGAACTTCGCAACAGACTGTACAACAGGTATCTTGAAGTGGAGTCCTGGGCCAATCGCTCCAGACGACACTTTGCCCCACGTCAGAAGCACTCCGCGCTCACCTGCGTCCACTGTGTAGACAGGCCCAACGAACATAAACAATACACCTAAGACTAGTATTCCGACTAATCCGATTTTCAACTTTGCAGCTAAATCTAAAGGCACTTAAACACCTCGCGCCCCTGTACGTATTACTCTTATTTAAACGTATTGTTTATCTCGTTTATTCTAAATATTCTTGCTCTACGTCAAGTGGAGCAGGCGTAAAATACCTAAATTCTACATTTAAATGACACGCTCTATCGTCTTTTATTTCGTAGTATAAAACTTGACTGCACGTGTCTGGTAAAGAACCTACCAACTCCATGCGCGCTGTTGCGGACTGAAAACACCCTAAACCTGCTACAGCAACCCCACGATATGACGGCAAAAAACTCGTAGAGTGGCAATGGCCACAAAGTAAAATGTCCGTACGCATATCTAGTTCGAGTAAATCGTCACATATCTTTTGCGTACGATCTGTTCGATTTTGGCTACATGTGTGTTGGTTGTGGCCCTTCCCTCCATGATACATATGAATTCTGAGATGCTCTAATTGGTATGTAGCATTTGTACCATTTACGCCTGGAAGGTACGTTAAATCTGGTCTTCGCACCGTCAATTCTGTTCCAAAATCATGCCCATAAACTTTAACACATTTAGAATCGAGCGTTCTGCAATGATTTCCTGTAATGAATATATTGTGTTTAAAGCCGTATGGATAATGGCATGCCACGTACTCTATGTAGTCTTCAACGTTATGCAAAAATCTCTCACTCTTATGCAACTTACGATACATTAAGCCGTCGACTATATCACCGCAACAAACAAGTGTATCAATGTTAGCGTTCAAGCAATCCACTACAAAAGAGTTTAGAGCAGTCGGTTGCTGATACAGCGACCCATAATGTAGGTCTGATACAATCGCAACCATACGGTCATTCTTCCTCCTTCGAATGCCCAAGTTCACTGGATCAACTCCCACCACATCATACCATAGTCGTTTTACATCATGTCTCGGAATGCCTAAAATGTTGCCCATCGCTTTGAACGATTGTGTCGCTTGATATAGCTTGATTAATTCGTCAACAGAAAAGTTATACTCAGAATAGATGTTAATACCTCGCGAAAATTTTTAATCTGACAAAAAGAGTTAAAATTTGACGCGAAGTATTGTTTACATGGTTCGCTCTGTTCGTACCTTTCGAGCGTACGCATTAGCCTCTTCAAGTATTTGCAACATGTGGTCTTCGTTTATGTTGCCTTTACTCGACGTAATTTCTTCAAGCAAACGTTGCATGTAGTGAACGCTTTGGACTGTTACGTCAGGTGTTCCTTCTGGTTCTGTACTCGCCATATGAGACAACATGTCCAACACTTCGGATATTTTGTGGAGGTGACATGCTAGGGCAACATTGTTATGGCCCCTTTGTCTAAACAAATTACGCAAAAAGTTAAACATCAATTCCTCCTTCAGATGTTGCGATCGAATTTTTCAGCAGTTTGAGATGCTCCGAACGCGCTCAATCCATCGGATGCTCGCTTGATTATTTGTTTGCACTTTTCCTCATCAATGTCACCCCTGCTGGATACAATCTCGTCCACTACTTCTCTGAAGCACTCCAACTGCTCAATAACAACAGCATCATATTTATCGATTGTTGAGGCTACAGCTAACAGTTCGAACGCCTTGCTCAATCCCATTAAATGTTGCGAAACTTCTTCTTTCACAGTAATCACTCCATCAAATAGATATTACTTGAGTTGTTGTGTCCTTTGGAGTGGTCTTCATTATCTCATGGAGTCGATTGCCAGATGCGCGAATACTATCTACAAGGATGTCGAATTCCATTTTGTGCATCACGTCATTACATTTTACTGTCTTGCCTACCCTGTGATCCATCACAACAGAGATGCCCTTACCATCGTCCCACTGGAAGACTTTAGGATAGCCTGTCATGTAAGCAGATGGTAGATCTCTTGCACGCTTGACCCTAAACATACTGACGATCTGTACAAATTCAGGATCAATTGGTCTTATGCGGATTGCCATATCAGCCATACCATGTTCACGTCCTTTTAATTGATTGCCTTAGCATACGTTTAATTGTTATTTATACTTTACGTCCATACTTGGCAACAACTTCTAAGGGAATCCTTTTATTTGTCCAGACAATCGATTCAAACGTTGGACCTGCAACGCGCCCAACTTGCCCGCAATTCTTGCAAACAACTATTCCATATACGTCAGTAACAATGCCCAACGTTGGGTGCACGCAAGCAACGAATTGCACAAGCTTTACCAAGTCTTCAATTGGTTCGCCTGATAGACTCGCAATTCGCTCTAATGCGCCTTTTAGTTCAACTCCATCCGCATATATTGCCACTTCTTCGGAACCTTCTCTAAAAGCTTCCAAATGGAACGGAAACTCTCCACCCTTTATCGACATCACTATTCTATTAATCTTGTCGTTCATTTAATCTACCTCGGTTCTATTTATACGGTAAAGTATATCCTAAATAATTTAGGGTCAATAGCAACAAACACAGTGCTATTGTTATATTCAACCAAAAGCTGTTTGGCCACATGTTCATTGTACATTACCACCCCAAGTTGAATTCGTCACTTACAATACCTCCAACTCGCCTTTGCGCAAAAGTTGTCTCTTCGCTCCTCTTCTAAACGATTCTTTGTGAGATCGAGTCAATTCAAACAATTCCGCATGCCTAAACTTTTGAGCAAGATACGACGCTCTTTGTTCGATTAATCGAGCCTCATACACTACATTCATAACTTTAATATAATGAAGCAACTGCTCGATACAATCAGGAGCCATCTTGCCATACTTGGAAGGTTCATCTCGACAATCTGATGCAAGTGCTTGAGAGTCTTCAATTAGATCATCTATGTTTGATTTGACCATGTTAAGCCTCCGTCGTTATAGTCGCAAGTATGATGGCTGTAAATTCTGCTTGTGATGTTACCAAGAACGAAGGCAACATATGTGTCGCACACAATAGTTCTACAGCAGCCTCTTCATCAATATCAATTAGAGTTCGGTGTTTCATAAAGTAGGGTTACGTTAAACGTGTATTTAATATTTGTGGTACTAAAAGTCGAACAAACTTTTTTGTTTGCTCTTTTCAGTTAATCGTTCCTTGGAGATACCTAACGCTTCGAACACTCTAGCCAGCGGTCCGACTAACTGCACCTCAACATACCATGAAGTATCGATACGACCGCCATTTTCGCGAACGAAGTCAGGATGGTCAACTCTCAGACTGATTGGACCGTCCCCTGGTAACACGAAATAAGGTATGCGGTCTCCAAGACCGTATGTTGGCTCTCCGCGTTGCTTCATACGCTCCATTACAGTGACATGCGGTTGAATACACTTATATTGGGAAGCATTTCGTCCAATCTTCTTGCTAAGGATTAACTTGTCTGCAAGTTCTTTATTGTCTTTAATGTTTTGGAGTTGTTCAACCTTTTGTATAACATCTCTGCAATACTTTAAAGCTTCTTCGGTTTTGCCTTCAATCAAGATTAAATCGAAACAATGCTTCATAACTTCTTTTGTAAGTTGGGACCAATCTCGTCGCACAATCTCAATGCCACGAACCTTCATTTTTTGTTTTCCATTAGAGTCTACCAGAAGCGCCATGTATCGCTTTCTCTCTAGTATCATTATGCGACGAGCGAACGCTTCAAATGCAAAATTCATTGGAGGAGGCAAATGTTTACTCATCTCGACGTTTATTGCAGATCCGATCGATTCGGCTTCACTCGGTGTAATATCCTTATCAGAAGATAAGTATAGTGAGTCGGTGTCCAAAAGTATGGTCTTCAATTTAACTGACAGAAGCATCGATTCGACTATTTTTTGAGTGTTCGTTATGGTTTCTCTTCCAATTGAAGTTACAGCACTAGCAATACGCTGATCGTATAGTCTTGACCTCTTCTGACCACACATTCCATATGCACTGTTCAATATAATTTTAAAAGCATTTTGCATGTCATCGAAATACGCTTTAGATTTAGGATCTTTAGAGGATTTCATAAGGGCTTTTGCATCAACGCGCTTTTGATACAACTCCGCTAGAATTTTTGGTAATATTCCTTCCAATTGAGCCTTAGATACAAATTCTGCTCCATTAGGAGTCTTTATAACGTTCTCACCACACAACAATGGATCGTTTATGATGGTGTCCCAACTAATATTGTACGCACGAATTATCGAAGAGTAAAGTGAAGTAAAATCACATATTATGACGTTCTCATGTATACCTTTTTCGGCATAGACTAGAGCACCTTTAAAGTCTTCGCCTACGACTTCACCCTTTGGTTTAAGTGGGAACACTCTATTGTTTTGCCTGAACGCACGCAACAGTAACGACTCCAATCGAATCGTTTGTCCTCCATTCATACAGTCGTGTAGTAGAACTCCGCTTGCTTTACATATAGCAGAGTATTTATCAATTAGGCGGAGTTCTTCGACTAAATCCAACACAAGGTCCGCATCTTTTAGAGCATATTCAACGAACCGTGACAAGCCTCCATCCAACCAAAGTTGCCGCATTTCAGACGGTTTAACATCCAGTTTTTCTTTATCAATTAATTTGTGAGCAACATTGCTTAACGAATAACTATCCAATGAATAATTATCCTTTATAATATTCATTGTGTCGAATACAACGCGCCCTGAACACCTAACTTCAACTTTTTCTCCGAAGTTCGAAACATCACATGGCCGTCCGTCCCGCCCAATATTGAAATCCATTCCATACACTGAATATCTTTTTAAGAGATAATCGAAGTCGAATCTATTCGAATTGTACCCTGTGATGATGTCAGGGTTATACTGCAGAATGAATTGTTTGAAGGTCTGTAGCATCGTGCGTTCGTCAGTGCACCATATTAAATCGGGGCGTGACTGTAACTCCTCCGGTGCATATTCTTTGGGGAACGCAAGAAACGCTTTAACTTCTCGCTCAGGTCGATTCACTGCCACAGTGACCATAATTACAGGGTGTTTGTCGGGTGTTGGAACGCCATGCTCTGGAGGGAGGCATTCTATGTCGAATCCGAGCAATCGTAAAGGAGCGTCGTCGCTTCGTTCAATTAAACGTACGTTATTTCCGGTGGCTTCAACCCACGACATACCTCCGATTCCTTTATCAACTAAGAATCTGTTCGTGAAGATAATGTCTGCTTCGTATACCTGGCCCCAACCATTCCGAATAATCACGTCGCGAAGTTTTGATACATCTCCTGGAGATTTAGTAACTATGCGCACCATCTTTACAGGGTGTACTTGGTATCCGTTGGGAAGGAACCGCTCCACTTCTTCCGTTCTGATTATTTCAGATGACCCTCCAAGCCAACGCTCAACTTCATCCTCAAAGTAGGGCTCGAATTTTGCATAGAAGTAGGGTTCAAATTTTCTGATATCATGCTGTACATAGTCGCCTGTTGCTGAACGTCCGTACAGTGTGACCACAGGGCGTCCCCAATCTTTATTCGAATATGTAGCACTAATCAGTTGGAGTTGGTTCGTTGTCGTTGTCATCGCTACCATCGTTACACATTATTCCATCGTGACCACAATCAATATAAATTGAAGTTTTCATCACGACTTTTGTTGAATCGGCTGCACCAAATTCAGCATCCTTATCAAGGTTTAATCCGATTGTATCTGTTACAAAGATTTCAGTATCGATTGGAAAAAATCCAATGTCCTGTATCTTGTGTTGTATTACAACAAACTTTAATCCTCCAAAACCGTCATCCTCGTATTCTTTGTACCGTATGATCAAATCTTCTTGTTCGAGTTCCCCGTATCCGATGAGTAATTCGTCTTTCACAACAAGTTTCCTCCATTTGCTTAATCTTTTGAATAGCTTTTTGTTGGTACTGTGCGCCACCAACGTCTCGCTCCTTCCGAATCCTTAGCATACTCCACAGGGTAAAGCATGCGGCGGAGCGCCCACAAATCATACCCCACAGTATTCCCATGGATATCGAGCATTATACTAAGTTCGTCTGTTGTGTCACCTAGATCAGGATCATTTGTTGGATTGTACGTTAAGACTTCGAATACAATATCTCTTGATTGCATATATCCCTCCAAAAAAGAATAATCGATTGTCTCATACTCTAACTAAACATAGGATCGTCTATTGAAGATCTTGGAGGCACTATTCCTGTTAGATCGATAGACTCTTCACTATCGCATGAAGAACATGACCCTCCACACGATTCCTTTTCACCTTTCGAATTCATCAAACGCATGAGTTCTTCTGGAGACATTTTGCTTGCTTGTGCTGATGCAGCCGCCAGTTTGTACGCAAACATTCCTTCGCCGACCATTAATCCCAGGATCGCAACCTCCAATGGAGTATTGCCTCCCTCCATCACTTCTTCGATGAGTTGAGATTTGCACTTCTTGTCAGACCTTTCCGCAATCTTTGTGCCAAGTACACTCAGTCTGTGCAGGTCGTTGGATGTCAGACCGACAGCTTCTCCAACTCTCTCCGCTTCATGATTAAACTTCTTTTCAGGCTTCACAACATTCACTCCAATCACTTTATTCCAGATCTTAATTTATTCCAGCTTTGCCGTACGTTATACGAATATTTAAATGTTGTGGTCAACTCCACTCCACCGTAAACTATATATTAGAGTTTTACGTAACAAGCGTGCATGAAACTCGATGTGCCGAATAATGTAGTGGAGGTGGCGCGCAAGATCGCCACCAGATCAAACATGCATCAGAAGGTTGGTGCAGTCGTATACAAAAAAGACCGCGTCATTTCTACAGGATACAATCGGTGGTTGAGAATAGGTCACGTACAGTCTCACTCCACCTCGTATACACGATATAGTATTCACGCTGAAGAGGACGCGTTGCTTGGAGCTCGCCCAAAGGATTGCATCGGCGCAAGCATCTATATTTATAGGAATGGAGGAGGCCTTGCGAAGCCATGCGAAAAGTGCCAGGCAATGCTCACCAGATGGGGCATAACACAAATTCAGTGGAGCGACTCCATATGATCAATATAACTAAAGGTAATGTTGTTTATGGTGCAGGATTCATACTAACTCTCTGCGTATTGTTGAAGACTGTCATCGTGCTCGATGATACAATCGATTACGTTGTGTGGTTTGCCCTTGCCGTAATGCTCGGAGACGTCTGGCAACGTATAGGCAAATATGTGAATGAGGTATTCTAACCATGATTGGCCTGATTAAACGAATGGCAGGACGTCGTTTGGTTCGATCCATTGGTAACGAACTTCACATTCAAGTAATCCACAACGCTCGAATGCCAATCGAATCACCTGCTGCATTCCACATCAACGGTAAGTACAATCCTCACACGAATCACATAGAACAAATTAATAAATGTATTCAAACTTCGCGCCACATTTACAATATGCCGCCATCTGCCATACTTTATACGATGTTACACGAATATTGTCATAGTGTGCAGTATAGTTGGCGCAACCTTCACGAAACACTAGGTGTATGCGAACAAAGGATACCACTAACAAATGCTAATGAGTTCTTCAACACAACTCTAAATGACGAAGAAAAATGGCAATTACTGTCTATTTGTTCCAATCATATGGTGTTGTATGGCCTGCTCCAAAATGACCTCAGACTGCCTCAAATTACTGGTTGGGAACGTGATGAATCTGAACAATGTGCCGTATTCTATACACTAGCTATAATGTATAAATCAGAAATGACTCAGAAATACCCTGCACTCATGGCACACTTTGTTCGAGAGGTCAACAACAATCACTACGGTCCAACTACACAAAATCTATTCAATCGTATCGACGAATTACCAACTATACAACACTTTGTGGAACGTGCACCTCCAATACTTGACCCAATGTACAAAATTCCGAATACCAAATCCACATCATTATTAAAATCAATCAGATCACTGATAAAAATGGAGTTCGATTAAATGCAACCCTTAACTACAGGAATTCAGGAACCCTCGTTTGGAAACCGAACCGTCCAGTTCCGATTCATCTCGTCGGAAGGAGCACACCAAGTACAGAATGTACGGAGGGAATGCGGCTTGATCTTGATGTTCAGGCCATCGCCTGGATAAAACAAAAATTAAAAATTTTATTTTTTTTATTCTTCAATTGTTGCGTCTTGTGTTATATGTTTCCATCGTTGATAGTCTGGATCTGCTTCAGTCGCTCTTTGGAATATCTCTGACGCGTTCTTTTTTGGATTATTCCGATAAAAGTCTGCGTGTTCTTCAGGCAAAGTTAGAGTTTTGCGAGCCATTGTCATTTAAATCACCTCTGTTTTTATTCGAATTCCTCTCCCTTCTTCATCATGTGTTCGTGCTTCACAAGCAACTTGCCACCCCAACATCCTCGCTTGTCCATTAGAGCAGGCCATTCCGCTTCATTTGAACCTGCTTTGGAGGGGTCGTAGCGAGCTGAGTGCGCCCCATGCGTGCATGTGGCGGATCCTTTAGGCCCAAACACACATGCGGAGCAAGCCGTCCATTGATCTCCTTCGTCAGGCGTAGCTTTATAATGCGTTTTGATTTGTCGCATACTCTAGAGTAGTACGTACTATAATTTAAACTTTGCGCCAAGTTGGTTCACTTGATCTGCCGTATAATGCGTTTTAAAGGGCTCAATTTTTGCACAACGTATAAAATATAGTTTGGAGTGAAAAAGTTCAGCCTTGACGCCTACGTGCAAGCCTAAGCGATTGTACGTTGTGAAGAGGTATATAAATTTCTAGATTCTATCTAAATCCTTCTTAATTCATTTCTGGTCTTTTCATCTAGCATTTTCACGGTCTCCTCGAAACAATGCGAGCACATCGTATGCAATGGAGAGTTATCGTCGCTTCCAGCTTCTTGAAGAAGCTTTCCAAGTGCCCACAAGATTACTGCTTGATTCTTTAACATTTGATCTAATTTATCCATAGTTTCATCCTCTATGCAATATTGGTACGTACTAGGATAAATAGTTTGTGCTTCATACTCCATATACCGTTTAAAGCAAAATCGTGACGCGCCAAAACCTACGAAATAGTAGAAATGCATACTGTATAGATACTGTTTGGATACTGTATAAATAAAAATCAGTTTTATAAATTAAAAATATTGAACAAACTTTAACTTTTCGTTGCTAAATCTCCCCACTATTACTACTTTTATTTATCTTTTCTTTTCTTAAGGGAAAGAAGAGAATAGAAAGAATAGAGTAATTAATGGTATAAGAGTAGAAATTGAAATTTGAACAGGAAGAATTGTATAGTAGAGGGGTAGTAAAATTCTAGGAATTCACAATATACTATTAAAATAGAGAACTAGTTGTTGATTTTTGTTATACAGCACATCCAACGGTAAAGGGTAAGCTTTAGGAAAACGAACAAACAACAAAGGAACAAAAAATAGGGGAGAATAAAGAATAAAGGTTTGGAGTGGAACTACTGAGCCACTCCCTTCGCGTACACTCCGACCCCATTGGTCAGAACGATCTCTACACCAGGCGTTACGTTTTCGCTCAGTACAATCACTCTGGACTGATCCCTTCCGAAGCTCATCGTGCCGCCCAACATCATCGTGTAGGGTGTGGTTCCGACCACTGTGCCGTTCGCAACGATCTTCAGGCCGCCAAGGTCCCTCAGATCTGGCCCAATATTGGTCACAGTCACAACATTGCCTGTAGCACTTATTACGACACCATTGTGACCCTGATCCAGCATATTCAGCTCGGCGAACTCCGCAGGAACATCTGCAACATCTCCAACCTCAGCACCTGCAACAATGCCTGTAATTGCTACAAGCATCGCGCCCAACACTACACCTATTGTTCTCATTGTACAACCTCAATCATTGTTTCAACAATACTCCAAGTGACGCTTATCGTATAAATAGATTGTCGTATATATGAAGTTAACTCTTGTGCAACGTTTAACACAAACTACATATATAGGTTGTACGTAACGCAAAGCTAATTTTTAAAAACTTATCGGAGGTATTCGATTTGGAAAGAAAACTAGCATCTATTCAAGTTGTAGAAAAGATTGTGCCGATAGAAGGCGCAACTAGTATAGAACTGGCGCAAATATTGGGTTGGAGCGTGATTGTCAAAAAGAGTGAGTTCGCTCCAGGCGACTCCATAATATACTGTGAGCCAGACAGCGTACTACCCGAACTTCCTCCATACGAATTCTTAAGGAAAGGCTGCTTTGTGAACAATGGAGCTGTTAGAGGGCACAGAATTCGCACGCTAAAGTTAAGCAAATTTGGAGTCATATCACAGGGTATTGTATTCCCTCTAACGCTTCTGCCTGACAGTCATTACACCATTGGAGAAGATGTAACGCAAATTTTAGGTATCGTGAAGTTCGATAAGCCTGTACCAGTGCAATTGAAGGGTAAGGTTCGCGGCACAAGGCCCTCCTTCGTTCCTCGTACAGACGAAATGCGTATTCAAGCCGTCCCGAACGTTCTAACAAGGAATAAAGGTAAAGTGTTTCAAATTTCCGAGAAGTGTGATGGAACAAATGCAAATTATTTCATGGACCCTGAGACTGGATTGCACGCTTGTTCGCGAGAAATGGATTTACATCCTGGGGAACCGCACAAGTTTTGTGGCAACTCTTACTGGAAATACGCTCTAGACCATAACATGGACGAAGTATTGTATCAATTCGGCAACGTTGCTCTCCAAGGCGAACTTTTGGGCCCTGGTATCCAAAGCAACAAATATAATCTCAGCGAACTGGTTTACAGAGTATTCAACGTTTATGACATTCAAAACAAAAAATATATGGAACTCGACCAGATACTTGACGCTGTAGATACGTTTGGCCTTGGTAAAGACTTTACTGTGCCGTACCTCGAGCAAGTTACATTGGATCATAGCGTTGAAGAGTTGCTAACAATGGCGGATGGTAGGAGCAAACTCAATGGAGACACTTGGCGCGAAGGTATTGTACTAAGGTCCGTTCCAGAACAACTAGATCAAGAATTGGGTAGACTCAGCTTCAAATGTATCAGCAGGCGCTTCCAACTAGCCTATGGTGAATGAGTAAGAGTTGGAGTTACCGCAACTTTTTTATACTTACAATACGTACAACTCACGCGGAAGTGTTACCATGTTAGCCAAAAGCGAAGATGAGCTTAAAAGTGAATTAAGTATGCTTAGAGCGGGACGTAAGGATCGCATAAGACATATTGCGAAGTGGGTGACAAGCAACAAATTCACTGTAGTAGAAAAAGAACAACTCATACAAGACGATCTGGATATGGTCAAGTATTATACAAATAAGATCACGTTCATCGCACAAATTCTGGGCATCGAACTAGAAGAAGTTAATGGAGTGGACGGATAAATATGAGGCACGCTCTGCGTACAATGTATCGGAACGATGAAAGCGACACCTTTAGTGCGTTTGTTGAACATCGGCATAGAAATAAGAGACTCCATGGAACTCCTGTAGAAGAAGTTACCTTGGTGAATGTAGTCAACGAATGGGGAACAACTCGTATAGATCACCTCAAGATGTTGATCGGACGTGAGATACCTGCAATCCCTTTAATCTATTCCAGAGTTGTTCCCCGTACGACTATTCGATTTGTCGGACGGGCTTTTGAGTATACAAGGCGCAACGGCACAATCGATTATGGTTTGAAAATTGTTAAATTGTTGTAAGGAGTATATACTATGTGGCCATTCAATAAAAACAAGAAACCAACTCCATCAGATATTCGGCAAAAGTTGATAAAGGACAATTTTACGCAGGAGCAAATAAAGTACGTTAAGAATTGGCAATCAAGTGGCATATACCTAACGGAGGATCCAGTTGAAGCAACGCCTGAAGGAAATGCAATAATTGGTATAATTCCCGGTTATGGCGAAAATAGAACGCACTTGAGCTTAGGAATCCTGAAAGATGAAGAAGATGCAATGTGGGTATGGCAAGATCTAAACTGCACTTATATGAATAGTCATTTTGATGCTCTAGACGACAGGTTGAAGAAATTGTCAGCTAAAGTACAAGCCCTGCTTGAAAAGAAACAAAAAGATGACCAGATTGAAAAAGAGTCGTGTCGTTCGCTTCACTCAAAACTAAAATTATAATTTATTCTTTATTCTTTTGTTAATTCTTTTTCCATTCGTCGCATCAAGCTAGTTTCTAATTGTTCTGAAGTGAACGGGCAAAATCCTGTCATATCCGAACAGAAGGAGCCAAAAAATTCTTTACATAAATCGCATTTAGTCATCAGATCACCTCGTTTGTTTCATCTGTTCAAGATATTGTCCTTTGGTGATACCGCAATATCTGCATACATAATACCCTCTGGAGTCGGTTACAAAATCATGACGTCTGCAATTCTTTTGAACAAAACTTACAGGTTTATCATCTTTTGGAAATCGTCGCCTGTGTTTTACCATGTAATCAAGTCCGCAAAAATAGTAACAGGGGTGGAGTTACTCATCCGAGGGAGTGACTCCATGTTCTTTTGGAGTGAAGTGCCTTCCAAACCAACCGCACTGCCTAAAGATTATGGCCATCAGATACCCTCTTCGTTCGATATCCGCCCAACTCCACTTAGCTTTTGGACATGTGCACGATGCCATAGTCAAGTCTTCTGGTCTATATCGATAAAGTTTAAAGTACGTGCAATCTGTGCACTTTTTACCAACACCGCCTCTAAATACATTTGCCATGTTTAATCCGAGTTCGATCGATAATTCAATTGCAATTCCGAACAATAATATCGGTATGCTCCACAACAATTGTTCCAACAAACAAACCACCTACACAAACGTTACGTTAAAGTAGTATATATACTTTATGTTAGTTCGTTTAATCGTATAAGTCCTGTGTTGGCCCAACAAGCCGTTTGTCTGCCATTCACATTCTTAATGGTCGTTTTGTGCCATTCTACCCTCTTAACGTAGGCTTTGCCGAACCAATTCTTATGGAGCGGTGTAACATTGTGCTTTTTACAAAATAGGCAGTATGCATCGTACATTTCTTGTTTTGTTGGAGGGAAAGCATCCGCATCTTCTTCGACGTGGCGTTCAACAAACGCACCGACAGGGTCTGATTGTGATTTGTACTTAATCGTCATGTCGAGTATACTTGAAGCGTTGGTGAATTCGTTGCGTTCAATTAATTCTTTAAGGTACGGCATAACTAGATTGAAGAGACCTGAAAGCTCTACAGGGTCTGTTATTGCTTTGAGAAGGTCTGCGTCGTATTCGGCCTTAGTAAAGACATGTTCAAAGGGTAAGATCTCTACCCGTCTATAAAATCCTGTAGTGTCGTCGCGAACCATTGGCAATTGATTCGTTGCGAACACAAGTTTAGCATAATTAACAAAATCAAAAGCATGCTCGCCTTTTCTCTGCGCCCTAATAACGTCCTTATTAGAGGTTAACATTTTCATTATATTGATGTTCGGCAACTCTGTCTGCTCCATATCTCCAAAAAGATTTACTAACTTTAAATGAAGGTCTGCTGTTGCGAACCTGTCCTTTTCAAGATCGTGCATTGAAACCGATGAGCAATTACGCGCTCCAGTAAAGTTACGCAACAAATCCAAAAAGATAGTCTTGCCTGTGCCTCCAGGTCCCAAAAGAATGAATGCCTTCTGCAACGTATACTCTCTGTACATTAGGTATGCGAGCAACTCCATAACCTTCGTTCTGTCCTCGTCGTGCAAAACATTGCGCAACATTCGTTCGATGTGGGGGCATGTTGCATGCGGGTTATACACTAAGGGTATCTGGATTCGGCTAAAGTACGGCCTCCTCCCGCTCAATTGATACTCTAAAGGGTCATGTGGAGTAAACTCACCATTATACCAATTATATAGGCCGTTATCCATATTAATAATGTGCAAATCGTTGTCGAATTTACTCGATTCCACGTAGGTTAGTCCTTTAATTATATCAGTAACTTGATTTAAAAGGTATGTTGTGTAGACGTCCCTTCCATTCTTATATCTGTAGCCTTTTAAGCATTTAACCAATAGAGACCGTATATATTCGTTACCTCCGCGCACGTACAGTCCGTTGTGGCAGATTAAAATTTCGCCTGTTTCGACTACTGTTGCCATCGGAACAGTCCTTAAGACGAACTCTGCGAGGTCCATGTGATTTACTCCAAGTACGTCGCATGTTCTTGAATTAATATCCAGACATTGTTCGATTGAATCTTTTGTGAATTCTACCATACAAATCAGTCCTATAAATTAAACGTCGAATGCAGCAGCTATCATACCGGTGAACATTAAACTACCTATTGTGAATAGTATGATAGTTGCGATTAGTGGATGAAAGAAAATCAAAAATGAAAGTCCATAAACTGCTGCAATTGTTACGCCAAACAATAATGCACCTAAAACTATACACGTAAGAATATTCATTGTTCGACCTCATATAAATATGTTGTGGTTAAAAAAAGTCCAGAAGGAGCCATCACATTCGTTGTTTTTTGTGACGCTCCTCTAACCAACGTTTCAATTCATACAAAGTTTTCATTCGAGTCACTCTGTATTCATCTCTTAGATGGAAGCAAGCATTCGTTATGTTACGCTTAGTATGATCTCCTTTGCCTGTAACGACTCCATCACATACCCAAACATATGGTCCACTCTGCTCAACCATCCAGAGGAGGGCGGGCAAATCCACAACGTTGCCTCCGCCAAGGTAAGGCAACTCATCAACAACTTTACCATTATGTGCAAGAATGTATAGTTGGCCGTTGTTCACATGACCTCCTCGCGCGCAATATCCTGCGATTGTTGCGCCTCCGCTCAACTCTACAATACGTTGGAGTTCGTCATGATTAATTGACATTGAGCCCGAACAATCAATTAGAACTGTGCCAACGAGCGGACGCTTTCTGCGCTTCGTGAAGCACATACCGTCTGTATAAATACGTTGTGGATATTTTAGAGTGAAGCCTGTGTCTGTACGTTTGGAGATTTTTGGTACAGGTTGCGTCAGTTCCACCATTGGTATGATTTCCATTGTACCTGAATCTTCCAGAGCATGTGCAATATCGTCCCCGACTTCAGGATCAATTGGAGTGATTGGAGTAGTAGGATCATGTGGTAGAGGAATTTTAAATCCACTACATGACGAAACATCCTCTAGGCCATACATCCGAACAACTTCTTTTGCAAGCTCCGCAGATATGGCAGGATCGTGCCGTCCCTCCAATAAACATGTAGTCAATTGAGCAACGTCGCGTGACTCCAAAGGATGCATCCAACCCATACCACATTCTTTCAAGTATGCTTTGTATGTGTCGGGATCATGTAGCAGAAGTGGAGCTCCATATATTCCTTTCAAGATTCTGTCAATTTTGCCATCAGTTGGAAGTTGCTTAGCTCTTTCGAGCAATTCGAGAGGTTCTTGTACGCCTTGTTCCAATCCCAACATATGAACGCGAGCGTCCTCGAAGCATTGCGCCACGTAACGTTCCACTTCAGTCAAACTTGGATCAGGTATTCTTTCAGAGTATCTAACGTGTAGCATTTCGTGTACTCTAGTAGCTTGGTCAACCTTCGCAGAAGGTATAGTCATTTGTTTAGACTTTAGGCTGCAATGAGCTTCACCTTGGGCAACAGTTACATGCCAATTTCCGGGCATTATGAGTTCTGGAGCGGCGTCTCTGCGAACAAATCTTGCTTTCTTGTGTTCGTGCTTTATTCCCATTCTAACGCCTCCGATTAATCGCTTGGATCAATTGGAGCAAGTGACCATGCAAATCTGTTAGATCTCCGAACCTTGTTACGCCTCCTGATCGAACCAAATTGAAGCAAGCATTCGTTATGCAGTCGTAATGATCACCGCCTCTGCCATTAACTCCTCCATCGGATACCCAAACATGCGGGCCTTGCTGTTCCATTAGCCAACAAAGGGCTGGATAATCTACAGCGTTATAACCGTTCAAATGACTGGGTAATTTTTTAACAACATACCCATTCTGCGAAAGAATGTATAGGTTGCCTTCGTTTGCTCCAGTCCTATGTTTTTCGCAGTATCCTGCGATTGTTGCGCCATTGGACATTTCCACTATTGTCGTAAGCTCTGAGCGTTCGATTGACATTGAGCCCGAACAATCAATTAAGATTGTGCCTATGTAGGGTCGCTTCTTGCGGAGATCGAAACAAAGTTGGTCCGTATAGACGCGTTCAGGGTGTTTCAGAATGAACCCAGAATCGGTTCTTTTTGGTCTCTTCGTCACAGGACGCCTTGCCATAGGCAAATCATCCACTACGTGCATTCGAGCGGACTTCTCCAAAGCTTGTGCAACATCTTTACCTGTTACAGGATCGACTACAGCACGCGGAGGCTGCTTTTCTTCGGTTTCTCCATATTCGGAGAAGAATTCGTCACCGTCAGGTTCATCCTCATCATTGTAATAGATTGAAGCAAGCTCTTGTGCTAGAGCATACACTACATTGGGATCGTTTCGGTTCTCGATAATCTTTTGGCCGTACTCGTCCACGATTGTTTCTTCTTGGTAAGTGAGTTCGCAACCGTCCTCATAGAAATCGTGGAGATGGTGGTTCGTTAGAATGAACGGCTTTCCACAAATGCCCTTCAATATACGCATAAATGGATGCGATGCTGAAGTGGACATCATTCGAGTGAAGATTGGGTTGAGTTCGCGCTGGACTCCTTGTTCTACACCCAACGCGTTAATTCGCGTTTGTTCAAAACAAGCTAAAGCAGCTTGTTCGAATTTATTCTTAGCGTGAGGCAACTTTTCCGAAGCATGCCGCACATGTATATAGCCTTGGATTCTTGTGGCTCGATCGTAGGGAGCATTTCCACTAGGTGCATATATTACGTGCTCTGTCAGATCAATTGAAGGTTTTCCCTCCGCCACATTCCACTCTGCAGGTAAAATTAATTCAGGAGCAACATGACGTTTGTTGCTCCATCTTGGTTTGAATACTTTGCTATCGTTTGTCATGTATACTCCCTAGTTATTCGTCCAACACAAGGTCTCTCACATAGCATGCTTTGCCGTTAGCTAGGCGAACTGCTCCATCACAACTTGTGTATACATCTGTTACTTGGGTCGCGTCAGTTGGGCAGCCGTACGAATTGGCCGCAACAGTTACCCTCTTGCCAATCCACCATTCAGCTTCAGGTCGTTCCCGTCCAGTAATTCGAACACTCGATGCAACATGTGAAACCTCTGGTAGAAGATTTACTCTGTCTGATTTGATTGTTTGTACACCACACCATGTACCCAAAGAGCCGCCATCATAGTCACCAATTTTCACTAGGTCACTTGATGCATCGTATGATAAGACTGTACCGATACCTTCGCGAACTTCTTCTTCATATTTTGGAGTAACCTTTACTCTATGCCCAACCCACGTTGCTGGATCCGATGGGTCTGCTGTACCATGCGCTACAGTGTGGCCACTTGTTGAAGAAGTGGCGGAGCTTCCCGCTCCCTTACTTCCGAAAGCCGACCTTTAAGATCGCGCCCATCTCTGCTGCCTTGTCACCGAATACAGCCGCAAGAGCGTCGTCACTTCCTACAGCCTCTCTGAGCTTCGCAAACGCTATGAAGTCCCGCATTGAGACTACAGTGTCCTTTGCACTGTACGCGTTCCTAGCGATCTGTTGGAGGTCTGCTGGAAGGAGTGCAATCGCGTCCGGATGAGGTTCAGTTATATTGATACGCATATCGAAACGATCGGCGAGAGCGAGTGGCAGATCATCAAGAGTGCCGTTCATTGTTGCTATTGCTCTGAACCCTTCTGCGGGTTTAACATTGACGAAGCTGCCTTTGTTGTCGGGTATTGTTAATCCCGCAATAGCTTTATCGTCGAGTATAGCGTACAGAACAGTCAGTACTGAGCCAGATGCTTTGTCAATTTCATTTATTACAAGGAGCTTGCCTTCAAGCCACGCTCTGATAGCAACTCCAGGCTGAAATACGAACTCCTTGCCCTTGGGAACCCACATTCCCAATATCTCTGAGACTGAGGACTCTTCATTAAGAGTGACTGAATAGTACTCCTCGCCTTTGTCTGTGGCAAGTTTGCAAGCGTTGTAGGTTTTGCCTGTGCCCGGTTTGCCGTACAAAATTGACCTGTGAACAGCGCCTGCCTTAGCGACCTTACCAAAGAGATTCCAACCATTTATTTTTGTAGCCATTGTTCTGACCGTCCTTACCTTCAATCCTATGTTTTTAACAGCCCTCAGTAAGTACGACCACTATAAATATGTTACGGTTAGAGTGGGGCAAACAACATCCACTCTTTAAAGGTTAACCCTTTTTCTGGACTTCAATTCTGCCATCTTGCCAGCATTCCATTTATCATGAACTACTCCATCCTTTACAGTGCCTACAACCGAATAATATCCTGTAATTCTGGAGTATATTACTAAGTCGTTTGAACCACACGATTCACAATGAGTATGAATGCCATTTAGCATTTTTTTGCAGTTGGAACACTGTGTCATGTCTTTAGTGAAGGCCACATACCCAATGTTCGTGTGCTTGAATACGTTCATGGCGAAGTCCATTAATCCGACTGGATTTGGTGACTCTTCTCCTAGCCATATGTGGGTGATTGCTCCACCATCAATTAAAGGCCAAAATTCATTTTCCAATGCAAGCCTTTCAAACAAACTGATATCTGCTCCAACTGATGGAGCAAATCCATTGGAGTAGAACACTGGAAGATTTCGGGTAGAGTGAGCATTTCCAATCGCTGTGACATAGTCACCCTTAACAATGTTTGTAGCCATTTTATCATACACAGTATGGAACATGTCAGAAACAGCGAACCTTTGGCTAACAGTTTCGGCAGGTGTACGCGCAAGCACGATTTTCATACCGTGTTCTTTACTTAACGTTTTGCAATATATACTCATTGCTTGGAGCACCTTTTTACCTAATTCAACCGCATCTCGACTCTCATGTAACTCTTTGCCTACGTGATATTGTACCATTTCGTTTAGTCCAACAATTCCAATCTCATACACAAGGTTATCGAAATCAACGTATTTAGATCCAAGTTTTCCTGTATTGGGGTCTATTGGAGTTTGCGTTAGGAATTGGAGTCTGTCAGAATTATTGATTATCATTTGACGCTTGATTTTGAATATTTCAGTAGCGATATCCATTGTTTTTAGAATGTTCCGAATCAATTGTTCATCGTTATGATCGGATTTGTACGCGTGACGTGGGAGATTTATACTGATAGCTTGCATGCCTCCCAAATCAAAATGTTCTCCATTGCGAAAGTTTAATCGATCTTCAAACAATGAGTCCTCGTCGCGTGAAGTTGAAAACGAAAAACTACAGCATTGCATGCACGCCACCGACTCCTCTGCCTTACGATATTCTGGTAACATATTATCGAAGTAGAGTGTACCGTATTTAGATACGACTTCGAATGCCATTTCATACAGTTCTCTGTAGCTAGGGGCAGTTTTTGTCATCTCGGAATCGATTAAAGGAATACTCCAAGTTTCTTCGTCAACAAACTTTTTTTCAATTGCTACTTCTACCTTCGGAAACGGAAACAACCTACCATGGTAGTCACCCTTTAAGGAAAGTTCCATAAAAGCTTTAAACATTAATCGGACTTCTCGTTCAAATTCAGAGTATGTACGACGCGATGTACCATGCGTTCCATCCCACACTTTGCCTTTAAATACTATCGGAGCGTTTTCTAGAATTTTAGGAACTCCAGGATTCAGATTAATCGAGCTGAAGCAGGGTTGTCCTCCCCTCGATACATACATTTGGTTGAGTTCGTACACCATCATTTGGCACAATTGATGAATTTCCTCGTAAGATTTACCTTCCATATAAGGAGCGAGGAAAACTGTGCCATGGAGCAATCCTTGTCCTCCGGAATTCTGAGTTTGTCCCATTCCCATTACTTTTGTTGCTTGCAAAATAGCAACGGTTGCATGTTGGGCAGGGCCAGCTGCCACCGCTTGAAGTCCTGTGCCGTCTGGCTTAAACCCATAGTAAAAAGTGTATCGAAGGTCCCATGATTTACAGAATGGTCTAGTCCCAAAGTACTCTTCGTCGTGAATATGAAGGTCGCCTGATAAATGTTTCTCAATTAACTCTTTTGGTAGCATTCGATTGTACCAATTTTTCGAGGTCTTGTCTGCTACAATCTTATGGGATGTCTCTGGAGATGGTGTTAAGTTTGCGTTGTCATAATCAGAACCTCCTTTTATTACATCGTAAAATTCCCTTGCAGGCATCCCAACGCGTGACGCAGCTTTAGCCAATTCACATTGGCCGTCCTTTACAAGGATCGAAGTGACAATTCCTCGTATTGTGTCAGAGCTAATTGGATCTTCTCCAAGCTTGATCACTTGGTGTTCTGCACGTTTCGCAACGTTTTTCGCGTCCTCTAGTGTGAAATTGATCGCAGGATAAAAATGACGCGCAAAATCTACATCTTTCATGAGTTCTGATATAATTGCGTTTCGATCCCATGGCAACGTATGTTCGTCAGAGGTTTTAACGTAAGGCAAAGTCATGTAATGTTTTCTCCTAAAAAATCGTGCCCACGCCAAAATTAAAACGTGGGTAATATACAGTCAATTTAGTAAAGTTTTAAAAGTTTATTCTTCGTTACGCAAAAGTTCCACGAAGGCCCGATTCTTCACGACCATCGCGTCCATGTCGCATAGGTGTTGTGCTAGAGCTTCGCCTTCGAGCAAAACACCGTCAATATGGACTAAAATCAAGCCGTCTCGTGTAAGTTCGTTTAGAGCTTCTGCTTGTGATGTACTCTCTTCGATGTAGTCAGTTAGAGCAATCAGTTGATTATCAGTTTTAAGTTTTTTAACCATTGCGTCAAAATCGAGTACAGTCATTAGTTGGTCTTCATAGAAGTCGTACCATTCGATTTGAGCCATCACATTGCCTCCAGTAATCGTACATCCGACATTCTATAGATTACTTGTACGTATGCGCCGCATTCTTCACATTCGTATATTTCTTCCAAGCAAACACCCATTGGAGGATGGTTGTGGTAGGTTGCGTCCGCCCTAATTATTAAGTATTTGCAACTGCACTTAGGACACACTAAATCCATACAATCTCTGTCATGACGCGTCATGAATGCGTCCATTGCATGCAGTTCTTCTTCGTCAAGTGGAGCGAACTGCTCTAGTGCTTTGTTCAATTCTTCCTCAGTTAGTTCTTTGCCAAGTTGTTCTTTATCATTTGTCATTTAAAGCCACTCCATATCTTGTGCTACAAGTTTGTATATAAGGCAACTTTGTTTCCTAACAATTATTCGTCTGAACTTCAATCTAAATGGTTTGCCCTTTTGATATGCACGTAGTATAAGCGAATTATGATGGCAATCTGAATTCACATTGTACAAAAGTAAATCATCAAGTGGAGTTTTTACAGTGAATTTGCCATCAACTTGCTCGCGAAACGCACTCATCGAGTACGGGTCAGGGTCAGAATGTTTAGTGATTTCCCATGACTCCACGTCAATATCATCTTCAACCATCAGTGACCTCCAATAATTCAATCAAGTCTTGTGCATTCTTTATACGGTGAATAGCTGCACAATCTATATTGTACGGACGCTCAACCAACACCACATGCTCATATGAATCAAATTTTGGGTAGTCGTCCAGTAGAACGACCTCATCCGAAAGATATTGTAGCTTTTCGTTTGGAGCATTAACATAACGTACAGTAAAGGGTATTCGAACGTTCGATCTGAGCCATACGTCAGTATGAGGTCTCCACTTTTCCGGTTGAGCGGATAAAAATTCTACCTCGTTCATTCGAGTATTCACAACATGCATTAGATCGGTTGGAGGCGATGTACAACACAATTCTGGCTCACTATCAACTATTTCGAATACAGTGCACCCTGACGAGTCTGCATCATTCCAACAGAGAGCTTCTCGTCCTAACGCTCCAATCGACAAATGACGAACCACTCCATCAATATCGAACAGAAATTTAGTCATCCAGAACCTCTAGATTTCGTATCCTCCATCATGCGACGCTCTAACCGAATCATTTTATCATTCACAAGATTTTGTAAATGTTTATCGAAGTCTCCCATAAAATCTTTGCGCGCTATTAATCGAAGTTGTTCAATACATATTATGACGTCCGCCAATTCTTCGATTATATTAGCGGACTTGTAATGCGTATGACTTCTTCTGGATTTGATTATTGCTTTTGTAAGTTCGCTCATTTCTTCTATAAGAATATCGGTTTGAGTGTCGTCTCCGTACAAATATATTGCTTGTAGCAACGATTTTTCTATTATTTCTATATGTTTCATTACAATCAGTTCACTCAATTTTCAATCTGTCCGCTATTGTTTCAAGTGCCCATTTAATCCGCACAGCACACACATCACAAAAACCTAACTTTTTCACGAGCTGACACACGCTGTGTGGAGGCCCTTCATACCATTCAGCACCTCTCATATTGATCTTGTAAACATCGCGTTCTTTTTCGATAAGCTTTCCGCAGCCATCACATTTCCAAACCTTTGTTTCCATATCAGTCACTTCGTTCAACTGTTGTTTCACTACCGACAACTTTTGTAGTTGGCTTGCTCGAACGTTTGCCTTTGGGCTTTCTGACCTTAGCTCTAGTTTCTGACCTATTCATATCAATCTAGTCCTCCAATA